>OOCB01000628.1_pt1 | contig 55276 bp, 50 predicted proteins | sample 1671351 | NCBI WGS metagenome assembly OOCB01 (sample SAMN06348148, study PRJEB24527) | human gut metagenome | biome: human gut; feature: ankylosing spondylitis patient; material: feces | host: Homo sapiens | place: China | collected 2015-10 | reverse complement strand
CCAGCGCGTCCTCACGCGGGAGCCGCGCGCATACGGCGGACGCGGCGTTTTCCCGGTTTGCCGCCTGCATCGCGGCGCGCTTCGCGTCATAGAGCTGCGCCTTTTTTCGTTGGGCCTGCGCCGCCTGCAGCGCCCGCAGGTCCTCTTCGCAGGCAGTCTGCTGCGCTTGCAGCGACTGCAGCTGCGCGCGCAGCGCCAGATTTTTTTCATGCTCCCCCGCCAGCGCGGCCAGCGCGCTGTCTACGGCGGCAAGCTCCCGCTCGGCGTCAGGGATGAGTCCGGTCCTGTTGTGCCGGACGCGGTTCTGCCAGGCAAGCAGCCGCTTGTCGGCTGCGGCAAAGCTGACGGCCTCGTCCCCGGTCGTGACAAGGGCGGACAGCCGCGCTTCCAGCTCGTCGTCCGGCGTCAGGCCGAGTCCGGCCTGACGGACAAAGGCGCTGCGCTGATACACACGCTTCGGAACGCCCAGAAGCGTTTCGCCGCAGTTCGCGCCCGTCATGCCCTCAACCGGCAGGCCGGAATCGGTATAGACGGCGGAAAATACGCCGAGCGGTGCACGGGCCGTCGAGGTGCGCGTGAGCGTGATGCGCCGCCCGGCGTGCTCAAGCTCGATCACGCCCTCCATCGGCTTGCCGCTCCACGGCTGGTATTTTGTCTTGACGGGCAGCACGCCCGTTTTTTCGCGTTCAGAGGTATCGACGCCATAGAGCATGGCCAGCAAAAATTCCGCCCAGGTGCTCTTTCCGGCCTCGTTCGGCATTTGCAGGACGTTCAGGCCCTCGGTAAGCGAGAGCGTCTCCTGCTCGAGCCTGCCGAATGTTGCGGTCATGCGCAGAAGCTTCATTCCGCCGCCTCCCTTCCGTCCATCGCCGCGCAGCCGCAGCGCGCGGCCAGCGCGATTTTACGTCTGTCCACTTCCGTCTGGGCCGCGTCATACTGCGCCTTGAGCGCCTGCAAAAACAGGCCGCGCAGCGTGTCTTCCTCCGCGCCTTCCCAGAGCGCGCGGCGGGGCCGCGTCTCGTCGCGGATGGTCAGCGCGTAAAAGCGCGGAGCCAGCGCCGCTTGCAGCGCTGCCGTTTCGACCGACTCTGCCTCGCCGGTCAGGATCACGCGGTAAATATCGTTCTGCGTGTCCTCCGGCAGCGCCGCCGTGACGGCGGCAAGCGCGTCGTCCCCTGCTTCGACGCGGAGAATTTCATAGCTCCTGCCATGCAGCGGCAAAAAGTCCAGCCGGACGCCGGAATCGGAAACTTCCCCGAGATACGCGCCCTTCTGCCCAAGCTCGTCAAAGCCGCGCCCCATCGCGCAGCCGGGCCAGGCGTAGCACGTGCTCCCGCACCGCAGCAGCCCGCTTGCCTGATGGATATGGCCGAGCGCGAGATAGGCAAGGCCGGAGGCCGCCAGCTGTTCAGGCGTAATTGGGTTATAGGGCGAGGCCGCCTGCGTCGCGTCCCCGTGGAGGACCATGAGGTTCGTCCAGCCGTCGGCTTTCGCGCGGAAGCCCTCCAGCAGCGGTCTTTCGTGCCGCGCGGTGAAGCCCGCGCCATAGACGCGCAGCTGTTTCTCCGGCAGCTCGACCGCCTCGATTGCATCCGTTTTGAAAATATGCACGTTTTCCGGCCAGCGCTCCGTCAGATACGCGCTGCCGGGCAGCAGACAGTCGTGGTTGCCGGGGCTGATGAAGACCGGCGCGCGGATGGAGGCCAGCGCCCGCCGGAGCGCCAGCAGCGTCTCGTCCGACGCGCCCGCGCTGTCAAACAGATCGCCCGCCAGCAGGACAAGATCACAGTCGTGCGTGTTGGCCGCCTCGGCAAGCTCGGTCAGAAGCTCGCGCTGCTCCTGCCGCCGCGCAGCAGCCTGTTCGGGGCTGAGGGCGGCAAACGGCGCGTCCAGATGCAGATCGGCGGTATGCAGAAATTTAATCACGGAGCGCCACCCTTTCTGCCGCCGTGCAGCGGCCTGTCTTCGCGTCGATGGTAAACACCGCGCCTGCAAGCATACACGGCCCCGGCGCAGTCTCATACCGCGAGGTAAGCTCGCCGCGGAAATATGCGATGGACTGCTCCGGCTTTACGCCGATGACGGAATGCACGGGGCCGGTCATGCCGAGGTCAGTGAGATACCCGGTGCCCTTCGGCAGGATCTGCTCGTCGGCGGTCTGCACGTGCGTGTGCGTGCCCCACTGGGTGGAAATTTTTCCGTCAAGATAATACGCCATGGCAAGCTTTTCACTTGTCGCCTCGGCGTGGAAATCCAGAAGCACGGGAAGCCCGTCCAGCTCCTTCAGGACCTTATCGATCACGCGGAAGGGATTGTCGGGCCGGAAGTCGAGATTGCAGCGGCCCAGCAGGTTCACAACGCCCACCTGCCCGATCTTCGTCTCAAACACGCCGAAGCCCCGTCCCGGCAGGCTCGGATGCAGATTGGCGGGCCGCAGGATATAGGGGCAGTCGTCCAGATACGCGCAGATCTCGCGCCGGTCAAACGAGTGGTTCCCGAGGGTCAGCACATCCGCACCCGCGTCCAGCATCCGGTCCGCCTGCTTTGGCGTCAGGCCGGTTCCGCTGGCATTTTCACCGTTGACAACGCAAAAATCAATGCGGTATAACTTTTTCAGGCTTCGCAGATGCTGTTCCAGACACTGCAGTCCGCCTTCGCCGACCACGTCGCCGACGGCCAGAACACGAAGTTCCATAAGAAGCCTCCTTTACATATCATTTTTTTCAGTATACCATTTAAAAAATTTTTTGGCAATGCTATACTGTATCCTGAAACCAACGGGACGCGTTTGCGTCTTTACAGACAGAGAAAGGAGCACACAGATGGAGGATTCCGCAATTATCGATCTGTATTGGGCGCGCGAAGAGCGTGCGCTCAGCGAGACGGATGCGAAATACGGCGGCTATTGCCGCTCCATTGCCCATAACATTCTGAAAAACCGCGAGGACAGCGAGGAATGCGTCAGCGATACCTGGCTGCACGCATGGAACGCCATGCCGCCGCAGCGGCCGTCGATTCTGTCGTCGTTTCTCGGCAGGATCACGCGCAACCTGTCCTTTGACCGCTGCCGCAGGCAGAATGCGGAAAAGCGCGGCGGCGGGTCGCTGCCGCTGGCGCTGGATGAGCTGTCCGAGTGCGTCCCGGCTCCAGGCCGGGTCGAGCAGGCGCTCGAAGCGCGGGAGTTGGCCGAGGCCATCGACCGCTTTCTCCGGACGCTTCCGGAGCGCGAATGCAGCATTTTCCTGCGGCGGTACTGGTACGTCGATTCCGTGCAGGATATCGCCGCGCGGTACGCGCTCCGGGAGAACACCGCAAAATCCATCCTGTTCCGGACGCGGGAAAAGCTGCGCCGGTATCTGGCCGGAGAGGGGATCATCGTATGAAAGAACAAAGTGAAAAGCTATTCCGCGCCATCGGCGATGTCGGCGACGATCTGATCGCCCGCGCCGATGCGCCGGTCAAAAAAGCGCCGCGCGTGTGGGTCAAATGGGCTGCGCTTGCGGCCTGCTGCGCGCTGGTGATCGGCGCGGCGGCATTTGTCGTGCCGATGTTCCACGCAGGCTCGTCCGCGCCGGAGACGGCCCCCGCTCCGACGGCGGATACCGCGGCGCTGGAAGCGCCTGCGGAAGAGGAAATGACGCTGGAAGCGGCGGAGGCGCCCGCCGAGGCCATGCCGGAAGCAGCTCCGGCAGAGCCTGCCGAGCAGAAAACCAGAACGCTTCCGGGCGCGGACTGCTTCACGGTCGTGCCGGAGAGCGTCGCGCGCACATCGGCAGACTTCACGCTGACAAACGAAGACAGCGCTGTGCTTGCCCTTCGCAGCGCGTACTGGCTGGAGACGCAGGCAGGCAGTGAATGGAAGATGCTGACATCGAACCTTTTTAAGGCGCAGAACCAGACGGACGAAGCCGCGCCGGAATCATCTGTCTGCACGCTGCACTACGACTGGCAGACGCTCTACGGCGAACTGGACGCAGGCAAATACCGCCTTGCCCAGCCCGTGATCCTGCCGGACGGAACAGAATACACGCTGTACGCAGAATTTACGATCGAATAACGAAAAGCTTCCCCGCCGCATTCCAAAATGCAGCGGGGTCCGTTCACTTAGGGTGTATCTGAAAACTCATGATGTGACCGGCAGCGAGGGATTTTTGCGTTGCGCAAGACATTTTTTCGCAGGAATACTGACGTATTTCAAGGAAAAATGACGCGGCGCACCGCAAAAAGGCCCGCTGTCCGGGTGCGTTGGGAGTTTTCAGATACACCCTAAGCCGATTTCTCTGTCACCGGGCGCCGAAGCGCTCCGCATAGCCGCAGCGGCGGCAGAGCGGGGCGGCGCGCTCGCCGCGTGCAAAGCCCTCGCGTATCGCGCAGGCCGGCAGCGAGGCAAGAATGTCGGAAAGCGCCTGCCGGAACAGGTTCCCCAGCGCAAGCGCGCCCTCGTTGTCAAGGCAGCACGGCACGACCGTGCCGTCGGAAAGCACGGCGATCTGGTCGCTGAGCGCGCGGCAGCGGCCCTGGCTCCCACGCTCTGCCGCTTGCTCGTCCGGCCAGTCAAAGCGCTCTCCGAAGCTGACGAACACACCGTCCTCCAGCCGCCAGCCCCATGTGTTTTTCTGCCACACGCCGGGAAAGGCCGCGTGCAGATGCGCCAGAATCTCCGCGTTCCGGTCGTGCAGACCCTTCGTCTGCGCGCCGTCGAGATTCCAGAGGCGGAAATCTGTCAGAATGCCCGATTTTTTTGCCGCATGGGCAAAGTCCGTGCAGCCCGTCAGATAGGCGGAAAAATCCCCGGCCTCGTTCGCCTCGAAGCTGTGCAGGCTGATAGAGACCTTGCGCAGCGCGGGCGCGTCGAGCAGCGCCGCCTGCTTCTTCGGCAGCAGCGTCCCGTTTGTCGTGAGCGTCGCACGGAAGCCGAGTGCCCGGCAGCTCTCCAGCAGCTCCGGCAGCTGCGGGTGCAGCAGCGGCTCGCCCATGACGTGCAGGTACAGGTATTGCCCATATGGCCGGAGCTTCGCAGCCAGCGTGTGAAAGTCCTCCGGCGATAAAAACGCGGCAGGCCGCTTCGTGCCGGGACAGAAGCTGCACGAAAGATTGCAGCAGGTCGTGATCTCAAGATACATCCGTGAAAACATAGGAAAAACCGCCTTTTTATTCTGATATCCAGTATACCGGCTTTTGCGCCAAAAGGAAAGATGGAAAAACCGCGCCCGCTGTGCTATCATGGATGCAGAAACGGAGGCGATGCGGATGTGGACGCTTGCACAGGTGCAGGCGGAGTACCGGCGGCTGGACAGGCTGCTCGGGATCGACACGAGCCGCGTGGCCGTGTCCTTTTCCCGGCGCATGACGCGGCAGTACGGCGTATGCACGTTCGTCAAAAACAGGCCGCAGGAGATCCGCCTTGCGGACTTTCTGCGGCGGGAGGATCAGGTCTTCTGGGACACGGCACGGCATGAATATGCCCACGCCGCCGCGGCGATTCTCACAGGAAAACGCCACGGGCATGACGAAGCGTGGAAGGCTGTCTGCCGGAAAATCGGCTGCCCGCCGGAGCGGCTTGCGCCCAGCTGCGAGGCAGCGGCCGAGAACCGGAGACGCATTGAGGCCGTGCGCGGCGTGTACGTCGTGACGTGCCTCGGCTGCGGAGCGGAATCCCGGTATCTGCGGCGCGGGACGGTCGTACAGGCATTGGAGGAACAGCGCGGCGGCATCCGCTGCCGCCGGTGCGGCGGAAAAAAATTCAGTCTTGAAAAGCGGTTTGAGCCGCAGGAGGAGCACACATGACAAAAGCAGAACGCGCAAGAGAACTGTTTCTGGAGGGCTGCAACTGCGCACAGGCCGTCTTTCTGGCCTTTGCGGAGGAAAAGCTGGATAGAGAGACTGCGTTGAAGATCGCCTCCGGCTTTGGAGGCGGGATGGCAGGTATGCGCGATGTATGCGGCGCGGTCAGCGGGATGTTCATGGCCTACGGCCTGCTCTGCGGCCCGGCAGACCCGACCGACCGGGCAGCGAAAACGAACAATTACGCGGCGCTGCGGCAGCTCGCGGGAGAATTTGAGGCACGCAATGGCTCGATCATCTGCCGCCAGCTGCTGGGCCTCGACCCAAATTTCAAGCCCCAGCCGCCCGAACCGCGCACCGACAGCTATTACAAAAAGCGCCCGTGCCCGGAAATGGTCTTCTGCGCAGCCGACATTCTGGAAACCTATCTGGCCGGAGAGGCAGAAACGCCGACCGCTTAAAATTGGAGGGATCGTTATGGCTGCTGCAAACTGGAGAACGCTGAAAAAGATCGACGCCCATATTCATATCCTGCCGGACGCGGTGCATACCGCCAATCCCGACGCTGACGATGTGTGGATGTATGCAGATCTGCGGCAATATGTGCAGATCATGCGCTGGACGGCATCAAGCTTCACCCGAACAATTCCGGGCTGGCACTCGACTCCGACTATAATTGTGCGATCTTCGCATTTGCGCAGGAGCGGCGCATTCCCGTCGCCGTTCATTCCTATCCGAATGCGGAGGATGATCTGTCGGCGGCCTGAGGAGATTTACGCCAGTTACTGTGAAATTCTTGACCAAATGGATTTCACGCCGGAGGAAGCGGCAGAAATCGCGTATGAAAACGCAGTAGCTTTGCTTGGCTAGGACGAAACAGACAGGCCCGCCGGTTTCCCGGCGGGCCTGCTTTATGAAAAACCGCTCTGCCGGCATGGGGACAGAGCGGTTTTCCGCAATAGGAGAATTACTTCTTGAAAAGGGAGAACTTCTTTTTTTCGTAGGGCTCGCTGGACGCGTCCGTGACTTCGTAGCCGGTCGCGTGGACGGCAGCCTTGACGGCCTCGATGTCCAGCGGCTCGTCGGTCAGGACAACGGCCTCACCCTTTGCGTGCGACGATGTGACCTTCTTGACGGGCGCAGCCTTGCGGATGGTGTCGTTGATGTGCGATTCGCACATACCGCACATCATGCCGTCGATTTTAAGCGTTGTTTGATACATGATGCAGACCCTCTGTTATTGCTGATGGTGGCAGCAGCCCGCATTTGCGCAGTGCGCGCAGCCCGCGCCGCAGGAACTTTTCCCCTGTTTCTTCTGCCGGATCAGATAGCGCACGATTGCGATGACAATGACAAGCAGAACGGCTGAAACAAGGATCGTTCCAAGATTTTGTGCGATCCATGCAAACATGAGAATCACTCCTTTACTCGCTGTTTGCCGGAAGCAAGACCGCATATCCCATGCGGTCTTGCTCCGTGAAAAATTGATTACTTGATCTTCGTGGTCAGCTTGGTAGCTTCCTTATAGGGCTTGACAAGCATATAAACGATGACTGCGAGCAGGGCTGCGCCGACGATCACGCCGAGGACATTGCCGCTGCCGGTGAGCAGAGCGCCGAACTGGTTGACCATGAGGGCAATTGCATACGCGAAGCCGCACTGATAGCCGATTGCGAACCAGGTCCACTTCTGGCTGTTCATCTCGCGCTTGATGGCGCCGATGGCCGCGAAGCACGGAGCGCACAGAAGGTTGAAGACCAGGAAAGAGTAGCCAGTGATGCCGTTGAAGGCGCTTGCAAGGTTCTGATAGACCGTGCCGTCGCCGCTGCCATAGAGGATGCCGAGCGTGCCGACGATGTTCTCCTTGGCGACAAGGCCGGTGATGGAGGCAACAACTGCCTGCCAGTTGCCCCAGCCGAGCGGAGCAAAGATCCAGGCGATGGCGCCGCCGATCTTGGCGAGGATGGAGTAGTTGATCTCTTCGTCAGAGAGCATCCGGAAGCCGTCCTCGGTCCAGCCGAAGTAGGTGGTGAACCAGACGAAGATGGTGGACAGAAGGATGATCGTACCGGCCTTCTTGATGAAGGACCAGCCACGCTCCCACATACTGCGCAGCACGTTGCCGAGGGTCGGCCAGTGATACGCGGGCAGCTCCATAACGAACGGAGCAGGATCGCCGGAGAACATCTTGGTCTTCTTCAGCATGATGCCGGAAATGATGATGGCGGCCATGCCGATGAAGTATGCGGAGGTGGAGACCCATGCGCTGCCGCCGAACAGAGCGCCGGCGATCATGCCGATGAACGGCACCTTTGCGCCGCAGGGGATGAAGGTGGTGGTCATGATCGTCATACGGCGGTCACGTTCATTTTCTATGGTACGCGAAGCCATAACGCCTGGAATGCCGCAGCCGGTACCGATAAGCATCGGGATGAAGGACTTGCCGGACAGGCCGAACTTACGGAAGATACGGTCCAGAACGAAGGCGATACGGGCCATGTAGCCGCACGCTTCGAGGAAGGCCAGCATGAGGAACAGAACGAGCATCTGCGGCACGAAGCCGAGAACTGCGCCGACACCGGCGACGATGCCGTCGAGGATCAGGCCGTGCAGCCAGCCGTCTTCGGGAACGTTGCCCGCATCGAGCAGATTGCCGATCAGAACCGGAACACCGGGGACCCAAACGCCGTAGTCAGCGGGATCGGGCTCGTCAAAACCGTTCTCCTCAAAGTAGCTGACAGCATCAACATAGGTCATGCCGATCGTAGTCTCTTCGTCTGCGCCGTCGGGGATGGAATCATAATAGACTGTCATATCATTGAGGGCGAGGGTTTCTTCGTCCTCGACCTCGATGGTCGTGCTTTCAGAATCGGCGGTCACGGCCTTCATCTCAGCCAGAGCCGCGTCAGCATCGAAGTCTTCGGCTTCGGTGTCAAGCTCATAGTAGCCGCTGATCGCGTCGCTTGCGGCAGCGTATTCGTCAGCTGCGTCGTTATAAGCGGAGGAGCCAATGCCGAGCAGGTGCCAGCCGTCGCCGAACAGGCCGTCGTTCGCCCAGTCCGTTGCCGGTGCGCCGACGCCGACCATGGCGACCCAGTACACGATGAACATGACAGCTGCGAAGATCGGCAGGCCCAGCCAGCGGTTGGTGACGATCTTATCGATCTTGTCGGAGCTGGAAAGCTTACCGGCGCTCTTTTTCTTGTAGCAGCTCTTGATGACCTGCGCGATGTACACATAGCGCTCGTTGGTGATGATGGACTCTGCATCGTCGTCCAGCTCCGTCTCAGCGGCCTTGATGTCCGCCTCGATGTGCTTCATGACGTCTGCGGGGATGCTCAGCTGTTCGAGTACCTTATCGTCACGCTCGAAGATCTTGATGGCATACCAGCGCTGCTGCGCAGCGGGCTTGTCATGCAGAACAGCCTCTTCGATGTGCGCGATGGCGTGCTCGACCGGGCCGGAGAAGGTGTGCTGCGGCTCGGTGTGGGGGCCTGCAGCGGCCTTGACGGCTGCTTCCGCGGCTTCCATAATGCCTGTGCCCTTCAGAGCGGAGATCTCCAGAACAGGGCAGCCCAGCTGACGGGACAGCTCCTTGATGTTGATCTGGTCTCCGTTCTTCTTGACGACGTCCATCATGTTGATCGCCACGACGACCGGGATGCCAAGCTCGGTCAGCTGTGTGGTGAGGTAGAGGTTGCGCTCAAGGTTCGTGCCGTCGACGATGTTCAGAATCGCGTCGGGGCGTTCGGTGATCAGATAGTTACGGGAGACGACCTCTTCGAGCGTGTAGGGGGACAGAGAATAAATACCGGGAAGGTCCATGATCACGACGTCGTCGTGCTTCTTCAGCTTGCCTTCCTTCTTTTCGACCGTGACGCCCGGCCAGTTGCCGACGAACTGGTTCGAACCGGTCAGCGCGTTGAACAGCGTGGTTTTACCGCTGTTCGGGTTGCCCGCAAGGGCAATTTTGATCTGTTTTTCCATCTTCCTGCTCCTTTTGACCAGATTCTTTATGCAATTTCGATCATTTCGGTGTCAGCCTTCCGCAGGCTCAGTTCATAGCCGCGGACCGTGACCTCCATCGGATCGCCAAGCGGTGCAACCTTGCGGATATAAACCTCGGTGCCCTTGGTGATACCCATGTCCATGATCCGGCGCTTGATAGGGCCTTCGCCGTGGAGCTTGACGACCTTGACGGTATCGCCGATTTTTGCGTCCTTCAACGTTTTCATGTTCTTCTCTCCTTAAACCATGATTTTACGGGCCATCTCTTCACTGATCGCCACGCGTGATTCCTTGACTTTTACAATCACGTTTCCATTCAGGCTGGAAACGATCGTAACGGTATCGCCTGCAACGAAGCCCAGATCCTCCAGATGCTTTTTGACCTCCGGGTTTCCGCCGACCTTTCGGATAATGTTTTCTTCACCGGCTGCTGCAAGTGTAAGCGGCATCAAATCCTGCGCCCCCTGTCTGTCTGTAATTCAAGCTGCTTAATTGCAATTAAGGCAGGCTAACCAATAGGGAAAAGCAAAGGTTAGACCTCCCTAACCAGCCCACAGTTTAACACGTCTAACCTCGCTTGTCAATAGGTTTCAGCGAAAAAAATGTTTACTTGCTTTTTTTGGTTAAGTGTGTTAGTGTAGAAGATAATTTCAAGGAAAGGTTGGTGCAATTTGCTGTGAGTGTACACAGAGCGGCAGAGGATTACCTGGAAGCCATGCTGATGATGAAGGAGCAGCACGGCTACGTCCGGTCCATCGATGTTGCGGAGCATCTCGGCGTGACGAAGCCCAGCGTCACCTACGCGACCAAACAGTTAAAACAGAACGGCTTTATCACCATGGATCGCGACGGGCTGATTACACTGACCGAAAGCGGCATGGAGATCGCGGACCGGATCTATACCCGGCACAAGACGCTGACGGAGTTTTTCATCCGCATCGGCGTCGACGAAAAGACCGCGCGGGAGGACGCCTGCAAGGTCGAGCATGATCTGAGCGAAAAAACCTTTGCAGCCATCTGCAGCCACGTTGCAAGGCAGAAGGATCTGCAATAAAACAGAAAGACCGCGCGCCGCTTTGCGGCGCGCGGTTGGTTTTTTATTTCCCCGGCTTGAAGCTGTCCTTGAGCAGGACGCTGCGGTTGAAGACCAGATGGTCGGCATGGCAGTCGCGGGAGTCCATGCAGAAATAGCCTACGCGCATGAACTGGAAGCCCGCAGCGGTCTTTGCCGTGCGGCCCTCGCCCTCGGCGTCGTACTTCTTTGCCTCTTCGACGAGCGCGGATTCGACCTTGCAGCCGGTCAGGACCGTCAGGGAGTCCGGGTTCAGGCAGTCGAGGAAGTTCTTGTCCGGGCCGTCGGGCTGGGCGTCGGAGAAGAGGTTGTCATACAGGCGCACCTCGGCGTCGACCGCTGTTTTGCAGTCGACCCAGTGGATCGTCGCGCCCTTGACCTTGCGGCCGTCGGCGGGATCGCCGCCGCGGGAATCGGGGTCATATGTCGCGTAAATTTCCTCGATGCTGCCGTCGGCGGCCTGCTTGCAGCCGGTGCAGGTGATGAGATATGCGCCCTTCAGACGGCACTCCGGGCCGTTGGGGTACAGACGCTTATACTTGGGGATGGGTTCGGGGAGGAAATCGTCCGCCTCGATCCAGACCTCGCGGGAGAACGTGACGGTGTGCGTTCCCTGTTCGGGATGGACGGGGTTGTTTTCGACCTCGAACGTCTCCGTCTGGCCCTCCGGATAATTCGTGATGACGAGCTTCACCGGGCGCAGAACGGCCATGGTGCGCTCCGCCGTGTCGTTGAGATCTTCGCGCAGGCAGTGCTCCAGAAGCGCGTATTCCACAGTGTTGGCGGACTTCGCCACGCCGATGCGCTCACAGAAATCGCGGATGGAATGGCTGGTGTAGCCTCTTCTTCTCAGACCGCAGAGCGTCGGCATACGCGGATCGTCCCATCCGGAGACATAATTCTGCTCGACCAGCTGGCGCAGCTTGCGCTTGGACATGACGGTGTGGTCGATGCCGAGACGGGCAAACTCGATCTGCCGGGGCTTGGCGGGAACGGAGACGTTGTTTACCACCCAGTCGTACAGCGGGCGGTGCGCCTCGAATTCCAGCGAGCACAGAGAGTGCGTGATGCCCTCCAGCGCGTCCTGAATGGGGTGGGCAAAGTCATACATCGGATAGATGCACCACTTGTCGCCCTGCCGGTGATGGTGCATATAGCGGATGCGGTAAATGACCGGGTCGCGCATATTGAAGTTGCCGGAGGCAAGATCGATTTTTGCGCGCAGCGTGCGGCTGCCCTCGGGGAACTCGCCGTTTTTCATGCGCTCGAACAGGTCGAGGTTTTCCTCGACGGAGCGGTCGCGGTACGGGCTTACGGCGGGCTTGCCGATATCGCCGCGGAACTCGCGGAACTGCTCGGGCGTCAGGTCGCAGACGTAGGCAAGGCCCTTCTTGATCAGTTCGACGGCAAACTCGTAGTCCTTTTCAAAGTAATCCGAGCCGTAGAAGAAGCGGTCGCCCCAGTCGAAGCCCAGCCAGTGAATGTCCTGCTGAATCGCGTCGACGTACTCGGTGTCCTCCTTCGTCGGGTTGGTGTCGTCCATGCGCAGGTTGCACAGGCCGCCGAACTTTTCCGCCGTGCCGAAATCGATCGTCAGCGCCTTGCAGTGGCCGATGTGCAAGTACCCGTTCGGCTCCGGCGGGAAGCGGGTGTGCACGCGCTTTCCCTCGAACCGCCCGCCGGGGGCAAGGTCCTCTTCAATGAACGCGTCGATGAAATTTCGGTTCTCCAACGGCTTTCTTTCTTCTTCCATAGTAAAAATCCTCCCGGATGAAATGTCCTGTAATTTATACATTATAGCCGATTGCCGTCCATAACGCAATGCAAAAATGCGCGGAGGCTTCCAGAATGTGAAAAAAGTGAAAACAATGCGGGAAATTTGCATTTTCCTCTTTTCAACTCGCCGAATCTATTATAAAATAGACGCGAATCGAAAAGGAGAGATCACTGACTATGCGTGAACCGAAATATAAACGAGTGTTACTCAAGATCAGCGGCGAAGCCCTTGCGGGCGACGCGCACCGGGGACTGGACTTCGCGGTCATCGGCGGAGTGTGCGACGTGATCCGGCAGTGCGTCGAAGCAGGCGTACAGGTCGGCGTCGTGGTCGGCGGCGGCAACTTCTGGCGCGGCGTCAAAGATGGCGGCGGCAAGATGGAGCGCACGCGTGCAGACCACATGGGCATGCTTGCGACCGTCATCAACGCGCTGGCCGTGGCCGACTGCCTGGAGCAGCGCGGCGTGGAGGTGCGCGTGCAGACCGCCATCGCCATGAATCAGATCGCGGAGCCCTATATCCGCTCCAAGGCCATCCGGCACCTGGAAAAGGGCCGCGTCGTCATCTTCGGCTGCGGCACAGGCAACCCTTTCTTCTCAACGGACACCGGCGCGGTGCTGCGCGCGGCGGAAATTAACGCCGACGCGATCCTGCTGGCAAAGAATATCGACGGCGTTTACTCCGCCGACCCCGCCAAGGATCCCAGCGCCGTCAAATACGACGCCATCACCTACGACGAGGTGCTGGCCCGCCATCTGGCCGTCATGGACACGACGGCGACTTCGCTTTCCATGGATAACCATATTCCCGTTCAGGTCTTCGCACTCAAAGACCCGCAGAATATTCTGCGCGTCGTGATGGGCGAGCCGATCGGCACGATTGTAAAGGAGGAACTATAACATGGCAGATCTCAAGGAATTCCAGCGCAAAATGGAAAAAACGCTCGACGTTCTCGCGTCCGACTTTGCCGCTGTGCGCGCAGGCCGCGCCAACGCGCAGGTGCTCGACCGCATCACGGTCGAGTATTACGGCCAGCCGAGCCCCATCAACCAGGTCGGCACCGTCTCTTCCCCCGACCCCCGCACGCTCGTCATCCAGCCGTGGGACGGGTCGCTGCTCAAGGCGATTGAAAAGGCCATCCAGACCTCGGATCTCGGCATCAACCCGCAGAATGACGGCCGCGTTATCCGCCTCGTCTTCCCGCAGCTGACCGAGGAGCGCCGCAAGGATCTCACGAAGCAGGTCCGCAAATACGCCGAGGATTCCAAGGTCGCCGTCCGCAACATCCGCCGCGACGCAGTCGACTACGTCAAGAAGGCCCAGAAGAAGGGCGAACTGACCGAGGACGACCAGAAGAAGGCCGAAAAGGACATTCAGGATCTCACCGACAAGCACGTCAAGAAGATCGACGAGATGTGCGCCAAGAAGGAAAAGGAACTGATGGAGATCTGAGTGCGTGTTTCCAACGCGTACCCTCTGTAGGGGCGGACGCCTCTGTCCGCCCATGCAAACTGCACTGGTTTTACAGAAATTTGCGGCGAATCCCCTCCGTCATTTTCTTCGGAAATACCACCTCCCCTTACCGCGCGGGGCGCGGCAAGAGGAGGCTTTGGTACGGCCGGCCCCTGTTCGCATTCAATTAAATGCAATCTCCCCAGAACCTCTTAAAAGCCGCCGGACGGCGGCTTTTGTCGTGAAAGGCTTTTTATATGGAATACAACAACACGCTCCCGCGGCATATCGCCATCATCATGGACGGCAACGGACGCTGGGCAAAAAAGCGCGGGCTGCCGCGCAAAATGGGCCACGCGGCAGGCGCGGAGACGTTCCGCCGCATCGCGACCTACTGCAAGAACCTCGGTGTTGAATACCTGACAGTCTACGCGTTCTCCACGGAAAACTGGAAGCGCTCGGCGGACGAGGTGCAGGCCATCATGGCCCTGTTTGAAAAATATCTGCACGAGGCCATCGACGAGATGGAGCGCGACCATATCCGCCTGAAAATTCTCGGCGAGCTCGGCCCCATCAGCCCGGAGCTGCGCGCGCTCATTGAGCGCACGGACGAAATTTCCACGCACTATCAGGGCTTTCAGGCCAACGTCTGCATCAACTACGGCGGGCGTGACGAGATCATCCACGCCGCGCGGCGCTTTGCCGCCGACTGCGTGAATGGCGTAAAAAAGCCGGAGGAATTAACAGAGGCGGATTTCGCGCACTATCTCTACACCGACGGCATCCCCGACCCGGAGCTGATCATCCGGCCCTCGGGCGAGCTGCGCACGTCGAACTTCCTGCTCTGGCAGTCGGCGTATGCGGAGTATTATTTCACGGATGTGCTCTGGCCCGATTTTGACGAACCTGAACTCGACAAGGCAATCGCGTCGTATCAGAAGCGCGAGCGCCGGTTTGGAGGCCGCAAATGAAACAAAGACTTCTCGTCGCCGCCGTCGGCGTGCCGCTTTTGATCGTCGTGCTTGTCATCCTGCCGCCGGTCGCGGCGGCAATTCTGACGGCGGCCATCGCGGGGGCAGCCGCGTGGGAGCTGCTGCATACGGCGTGCAGGCAGCCAAAGCTGCTTTATGTGCCGACGGTTTTATGCGCGGCGCTCGTTGTTCTGGCCATCGTGTTCGGAACGGCGATCACGGCGACGCTCATCTACGCGTTTTTCTATGTGATGTTCCTGTTTTACATGGCGGTCAGCACGCATGGGAAGGAAACTGCCATTCCGTTTGCGGACGTGGCGGTCTGCATCGTGGCAGGCTTCCTGTTCCCGGCGATGTACAGCTGCATCGGCCTGCTGCGCAATGTCTCCCCTGCGTTCGTGCTCATGCCGTTTGTCATCGCGTTTATTGGCGACAGCTTTTCCATGCTCGGCGGTATGGCCTTCGGCCATAAGAAATTCGCCCCGCACGTGAGCCCCAATAAGACGTGGGCGGGCTTTCTCGCCGGGCCGGTGGGCAGCGCGCTCGGCATGGTGCTGCTGGGGCTTGCCTCTAAATGGATCTGGCAGATGGAGCTGCCGCTGTGGTATCTGTCCGTAACCGGCATTGTCGCCAATCTCTTCGGCCAGCTGGGCGATCTGTCCATGAGCCTCATCAAGCGCGAGGCCGGGATCAAGGACTACAGCCACATTTTCCTGACCCACGGCGGCGTGCTTGACCGGTTCGATTCGACGCTGTTCCTCGCGCCCGTCGTGTACGCGATGCTGTTTTTGCTGGAGAAGCTGGTATGACGAAGACGATCACGATTTTAGGCTCCACGGGCTCCATCGGGCGGCAGACGCTGTCCGTCGCGGATGAGCTGGGACTGCGCGTCGCCGCGCTGACGGCGGAGCGCAATGTTGATCTCATGGAGGCGCAGTGCCGCAAATACCGGCCAAAACTCGCCGTTCTGGCAGACGAAGCCGCTGCGGAGGAATTAAAAGTCCGTCTGGCGGATATGAATATAAGGGTGCTTGCGGGCGCGGAGGCGCTGTGCGAGGCGGCGGCTCTGCCGGAGGCCGATACGGTCGTTGTGGCCGTGTGCGGCTTTGCCGCGCTGCGGCCCACGCTGACGGCGATTCACGAAAAAAAGCGCATTGCCCTTGCCAATAAAGAGACGATGGTCTGCGCAGGGCAGATCATGCAATCTGCCGCGCGGGAATCCGGCGCTGAGATCATCCCCGTCGATTCCGAGCACTCGGCCATTTTCCAGTGCCTCATGGGCTGCCGGGAAAGAACTGAAATTAAACGCCTGATTTTGACCTGCTCCGGCGGGCCGTTTTTCGGGAAGACGCGGGAAAGCCTGGCCTGCATGACCAAATCGGACGCGCTGCGCCACCCGAACTGGAAAATGGGCGCGAAGATCACAGTCGACTGCGCGACGCTTATGAACAAGGGGCTGGAGATCATCGAGGCCATGCGGCTGTATGATCTGCCGCTTTTAAAGGTCGAGGCTGTCATTCACCGGCAGTCGGTTGTGCATTCCCTTGTGGAATTTGTCGACGGAGCCGTGCTGGCGCAGCTGGGCGTGCCCGATATGCGCATCCCCATCGGCCTTGCCATGACGTATCCGAATCGGACACACAATCCGGCTCCCGCGCTCGATCTTCTGTCCTGCGGCCCGCTGACGTTTGACGCGATCGACGAGACAGCCTTCCCGTGCTTTGCGCTTGCAAAGCAGGCGGCGCAGCTTGGCGGCACGGCCTGCACGGCCATGAACGCCGCCAATGAAGAGGCCGTCGGCCTGTTTTTGCAGGACAAAATTGGATTTTACGACATTGCGGACGCGGTCGAGGCCGCGCTGCGCCTGCCGGTCGTGCAGGAGCCGTCGCTTGCCGATATTTTTGAGGCCGACCGCCTCGCCCGCATCCATACCCGTGAGCGGTTTTTGAAATAAAGGTGATTTCATGTATATTCTCTTTGCAATCCTCATTTTTGGCTTTCTGATCTTCATCCACGAGCTGGGCCATTTTCTGACGGCCAAGGCGCTGGACGTGCAGGTGAACGAATTTTCCATCTGCATGGGCCCGGCGATTTTCAAAAAACAGAAGGGCGAGACGCTCTATTCTCTGCGCTGCATCCCCGTGGGCGGCTTCTGCGCGATGGAGGGCGAGGATGAGGAGTCTGACAACCCCAGAGCGTTCACGTCCAAGGTCTGGTGGAAGCGGCTGATCATTCTGGCGGCAGGCTCGTTTATGAACTTTCTGACGGGTCTTGTCGTGCTGGCGCTCATCTATTCCTGCGTCGCGGGCTTCTCGACGGCGAAAATCTCCGGCTTCTTTGACGGCTGCCCGCTGGAATCTTCTCAGGGACTTCAGGTCGGCGACGAGCTTTATAAGATCGACGGACGGCGCGTGTATATCTACTCCGACGTCGGCACGCTTCTGGCCCGGAATAAGACGGGGAAATTCGATCTTGTCGTCAAGCGGGACGGGGAACTCGTCAAGCTGAACGATTTTGAAATGAAGCAGCAACTTTATGAAGTTGACGGCGAACAGCAGCTGAAATACGGCTTGTATTTCGGCTATGAGGAAAAAACCGTCGGAGCGGTGCTCAAAAACACATGGTATACCGCGCTGGATTTTGCGCGGCTCGTGTGGATGAGCCTCGGCGATCTGGTGTCGGGCCTTGTGTCGGTCAACGATATGTCCGGGCCGGTCGGCGTTGTGTCGGCCATCGCGCAGACGGGACAGAGCGCCGCGACGACGGCGGACGGCATTCTGAACGTTCTCTACCTTGGCGCGTTCATCGCGATCAATCTGGCCGTTATGAATATGCTGCCGCTCCCGGCGCTCGACGGCGGACGCGCGTTTTTGCTGCTGGTGAACACGGTGTTTACGGCCATTACGAAGAAAAAGATCCCCTCGAAATTTGAAGGCTATATCCACGCGGCAGGCATGATCCTGCTGCTGGGCTTCATGGCGTTTATCACATTTAAGGATATCTGGAAGCTGGTGCGATAAAAATGGAGCGAAAACTCACAAGAAAAATTATGGTCGGCGGCGTTCCGGTCGGCGGAGGCGCGCCGGTATCCATCCAGTCGATGCTGAACACGAGAACGACCGACGTGGACGGCTGCCTTGCGCAGATCCGCGCGCTGGCTGCCGCCGGGTGCGAGATCGCGCGGCTGGCCGTTCCGGACATGGAGGCCGCGGAGGCCTTCGGCGCCATCTGCGCCGCGTCCCCGCTGCCGCTGGTGGCGGATATCCACTTTGACTACCGCCTTGCCATCCGCGCGGCGGAAAACGGCGCGGCCAAGATCCGCATCAACCCCGGCAACATCGGCGGGGAAGAGCGGGTGCGGGCCGTGGTCGAGGCCTGCGGCGCGCGGAGCATCCCCATCCGTATCGGCGTGAACGGCGGCAGTCTGGAGCCGCGTCTGCTGGAAAAATACGGTCATCCCACGCCGGAGGCGCTGGTAGAAAGCGCGTTCGGACATATTGCGCTGCTGGAGAAATACGATTTTCATGATATCTGCGTGTCGATGAAATCCAGCTCCGTCCCGCTGATGATCGAGGCGTACCGGCTGTTTTCCGAGCGTTCGGACTATCCGCTGCACGTCGGCGTGACCGAAACGGGCACCGAGCGCATGGGCACCATCAAGTCCGCCATGGGCATCGGCGCCCTTCTGTGTCAGGGCATCGGCGATACGATGCGCGTATCGCTGACCGCCGACCCGGTGCAGGAGGTGCTGACGGCGAAGGACATTCTGAAGGCCGCCGGGCTGCGCAGGGACGGCGTCAACATCATCGCCTGCCCCACCTGCGGGCGGACGCGCATTGATCTCATCCGGCTGGCAAACGAGGTCGAGCAGGCACTGTCCGACTGCCAAAAGCCCATCACGGTCGCCGTCATGGGCTGCGTGGTCAACGGCCCGGGCGAAGCGCGGGAGGCCGATGTCGGCATCGCCGGCGGCGACGGCTGCGGCATTCTGTTCGTCAAGGGAAGACAGCTTAAAAAGCTCCCCTATGACGAGCTTCTGCCCGCCCTGCTTGCGTACATCGGAACACTGTAAAAAATCAAAGCGGCATTCCCAGAGCCGGGAATGCCGCTTTTCGTATCACGGTTTTTGACAGACGGCTATCAGGAATTCCGTCGTGACGCGAAGCGAGGGCACGGCGGCAAGCTTTTGCTGGTCCTCCGCGCCGGTCTTGTAATAATAGGGCGTCATGAGAAACAGCGCCTGCACATCCTCGTTTGACGAAAGCGTGATGGTCTTTCGGAGCGTCTGCGTCCGCAGCAGGCGGAAGCCCTCGACCGCAGGCTCGGCGGGCGGATTTTCGTATGGCCGGTCATAGACGGCGGCCTTCAGCTCGAACAGGTGCCGTTCCATCGGCACAACACGCAGCAGATATCCGCCGGGCTTCAGGACCCGCAGGAACTCCTCCGCCATGAGCGGCGAAAAAATATTGACGATCAGATCGAGGCTTTCCGCCGCCAGCGGAAGATGCGCGGTGCTCGCCGCGCAGAAGATCCCCTCCGGCACCTGCCGTGCCGCCCGCCTGACGGCCTCTGCGGAAATATCCGCGCCGAACAGCTGCGGGCAGCCGCCCTTTGCCGCAAGCGCGTCATAGATCGCGCGCGTATACGTCCCCTCGCCGCAGCCCGCGTCGAGCACGCAGGCGTCCGGCCCAGCAGCTTGCGCACAGGCCACGGCCACGGCTCCGATCAGATGGTCATAATAGCCGCGCGATAAAAACGCCGTGCGCGCCGCGACCATGCGCTTGTCGTCGCCATGGCGCTTTCCGGACGCCGAGGGCGGCAGGAGATTGACATAGCCGCTGCGCGCAACGTCAAAGCAGTGGTGGTTTTCACACCGCCATGCCTTTTCCTTCCGCACAAGCCTCCCGCCGCAGACGGGACAGAGCAGATCAAGCATAACAAGCCCTCCGATCGCGATAGTTTCTTTATTATACCGCGCCGGGACGCGCAGCGCAAAGAAAAATCTGGAATTGTGCGCGAAACGTGTTGAATTTATGGCGGAATCTGTTATAATTTCAGCAGAAGAGAACGCGCGGGACAAAACGCCGCGCTGGAGCGGAGGAAAAGCATGAAAAAGCATCGCGCCCTTTGGGTGATTTTAATTGTGATCGTCGTGCTTGCGGCGGCTGCCGCAGGCGTCTGGTACTGGCTTTCGTCCGAAGCCGCGCAGGCAGAGCAGTCGCACCGCGCCGTCTATGCGCAGTATGAGGCTATGACCGCCGCCGTCGACCAGGTCACGCTTACGGTAACGGAGGACGGTTCGCCGGTCGGCGAGTATGATTTACAGAAACTCGGTCTGCGCGACGATCTGATGAATAAGGTCACAGCGCAGTTTTCTGAGACGGATCGTATGACAGCTGAGCAGTTTGCCGCGCTCGGCATCCGCGAAAAGCTGAACTGGGCAAAAAACGCCCATCCCGCGCCTTATCCCTGCACCGTCAGCACGGAGCAATTTGACGCGGCAGCAGTTTTGGCCGACCTGCAGAGCATGAAGCGCACGGCAGCGGAGAACGCCTATACTGTGCTGGAGGACGGCGTCTATACCGTCCACGCCGAGGTTCCCGGCAACGAACTGAATGAGCCGGCCGTTCTGGACGGTCTGCGCGCGTCGGCCGCTTCGCTCGGCGTCACGGCGAACGGGCCGCAGGATGCGGCGTTTGAGCTGACCTCGGTCGACTGCTACAAGCAGCCCGAGATTACGACTGCGACGCTGCGAGACACGCCGGACAGCCTGTTCCGCAAGGCGCTGGCAGAGCTTGAAATCAAGGTGACATTCAACGCAGATACCGCGCAGTATCTGCCGCACGGCGAGGAAACGCTCACAAGCCATGATCTGGCTTCCATCGTAGACCTGGAGCCGGATGGAACAGTCACGGTTGACGAAAAGGTTCTGAGCGAAAAGGTTTCCAAGCTGGCCGAGGGCTACAGCAAGCAGGACGCGCCGTTCCTGTTCGATTCGTGGGTCAAGGGCCTGACGGAGATCAGGTTTATCACCTGCGACTATCGGATCGACGTGCAGAGCCTGACGGAGCAGATCCGCACGCAGCTGCTGACGATGCAGCCCGGCTCCGTATCTGCCGAGGCCGTCTGCTATGACAAGGACGGCAAGCCCTTCTCGCTGGGCGACAGCTATATCGAGGTCGATTTCGACAACCAGCAGATGACCTTTATCAAGGACGGCCGTCTGGTCGTCAACACCAATATCGTGACCGGCGCGCTCAACGGCCACCAGACCCCGACCGGCCTGTACGAGACGCACGGCAAGGAGCACGACGTCTGGCTCAAGGGTGACGATTATCTCGTCTTCGTCAAATACTGGGTCAGCGTGGTCGGCGACATCATCGGCCTGCACGACGCATCGTGGCGGTCGAACTTCGGCGCAAGCTTCTATGTCTACGGCGGCTCCCACGGCTGCGTCAACACGCCGGAGGAGGCCATGGCCCTGATCTGGAACCTGGCCGAGGACGGAACGCCTGTTCTCATGCACGGCGCCAACGAGTGGTATGAACCGGCCAACGGAAACCCGCGCGAGACAAAGGATCCCGCGCGCGGCACGACCAGCAAGATCACCGTCCCGAACGGCACGCGCGTGCTCGAACCCGGCAGCAGCCGCATCGAGATCCAGCCGGACGACGTCGTCCCCTTCGCGCTTCCGAAGGAAGCCGGACAGGACGAGGATCCCCCGACAAACACCACGGACACCGCAAAGCCGGTATCCTGAACCAAACTGCCCCCGGCGAGGCTCGCCGGGGGCAGTTTGCGTACCTGTCAGATATCGAATATGCCGATCATGACGATGCCGATCACGACCAGCGCGATCATGACGTAATGCTTCCAGGAGAGCTTTTCCTTCAGGAAAATGCGGCTCCAGAGGACGGACGCGGCGCAGTAGGACGAGATGATGGGGGCCGAGAGCGCAACGTGCGCCTCGTCGGCCAGCGCGTAGATATACGCGAACTGCCCCGCCGTCTCGAACAGCGCACCCGCATACTTGGGCGCTTCGGCCTTGAAGACGAGCTTGTCCTTTTTGATCACAACAACATAAATAAAGCAGATCACGGCGGCGGCGAGGAACGTCAGCTCATACGCGCAGTTGGCCGAATCCTCGTCCAGCGTGCGGAGCACGAGCGAGTCCGCAAACGTACCCGCCGCATCGAGCAGGCAGTACGCCAGCGGCAGGCACAGCGCCAGCCACGACTTGGCGTATTTATAGTTGGAGCCCTCCTGCCGCTTTCTGCGCAGCTCGTCGTCCTCCGTCGACTCGACAATGCCGAGGCCGACCGCGCCGATGCACACCAGCGCCACCGCGCCGATGACCAGATAGCGCATGGAGCCGGTAATGGACTCGTCCAGCGTCCCGGTGATCAGGCACAGGACCGCGACCAGCGCGCCGGAGGAATTGCAGATGGGGGACGAAATGGAAAGCTCAATGTACCGCAGGCCGACATAGCCCAGCGTCATGGAGCCGATGTACAGAAGCGATACGGGCAGATAGGTCCAGATCACGTGCCACGTGACGACAGCCCCGCCGACGAAGATCTCATACGCCGCGTGAAGGCCCATCACAACGCCGACGGCAATGACCATCTTGAGCGGATTATATTTGTCCCGCCCGTCACGGCAGCCGATTTTCGAAAATAGATCCGAGCCGCTCCAGCAGAGCAGCGCAATAATTGCAAGCCAAAACCACATACTTTTTTCTTCGGCAGCACTGCGGTGCTGCCGGCTCCTTTCTCTAATCTAAATGAAAACACCGCCCCTACCGGGACTGCGTATATCGTACTGCCCCGTTTACTCCGGCAGCTTCGCAAGGCCCGCGTCCACGAGCTTCTGTAGGCTCATCAGAATGCCGAGCTTTGCGTGGTGCCACGTCAGGCCGCCTTGGAAATAGACCGCGTAGGGTTCGCGGATGGGGCCGTCGGCGGACAGCTCGATGGACGAGCCCTGCACGAACGCGCCCGCCGCCATCACGACCTCCGCGTCGTAGCCCGGCATGGCCCACGGGACGGGGGTCACATAGCTGTCGACCGGGGCCGCCGCCTGAATGCCGCGGCAGAAGGCCAGCATCCCCTCCGCCGAGCCAAGCTCGACAGCCTGAATGATATCGTGCCGCGATTCCGTCCCGTTCGGCACGACGCGGAAGCCCAGCCGCTCATACACATTCGCGGCAAAAATCGCGCCCTTGAGCGCCCCGGAAACGACGTTCGGAGCCAGGAAGAAGCCCTCGTACAGACTGGGAAGCAAGCCGAGATTCGCGCCGACCTCCTGTCCGAGGCCGGGGGCCGAGAGACGGTAGGCGCAGCGCTCGACGCATTCCGCCGTGCCGCAGATATAGCCGCCGATGGGGGCCAATCCGCCGCCGGGGTTTTTGATCAGGCTGCCGACGATCATGTCCGCGCCCACGTCCGACGGCTCGGCCCGCTCGACAAATTCGCCGTAGCAGTTGTCGACCATGCACAGAACGTCCGGCCTGCACTGCTTGCAGAACGCGATCAGCTCCCCGATCTGCGCGACGGAGAACGACGGTCTTGTCGCGTAGCCCTTCGAGCGCTGGATGGTAATGAGCTTTGTTTTGGGGCCGATCGCGGCGCGGATGCTGTCAAAATCGAACGTGCCGTCCGGCAGCAGATCGACCTGCCGGTACTGCACGCCGTATTCCATCAGCGAACACTTGGACGGACGGATGCCGATGACCTCCTCCAGCGTGTCATACGGCGCGCCGTTCGGGCTTAAAAGCTCGTCGCCCGGCAGCAGATTCGCGCTCAGCGCGACGGCCAGCGCGTGCGTGCCGCAGGTGATCTGCGGGCGGACAAGCGCAGCTTCGGTATGGAAGCAGTCGGCATAGACCTTTTCTAGCACCTCGCGGCCCATATCGTCGTAGCCATAGCCCGTCGTAGCGGCGAAGCAGCCTGCCGAAAGCTTGTTTTTCTGCATGGCGGCAAGCACCTTTGTCTGGTTGTATTCCGCCGTCCGGTCAATGGCCTCAAAGCGGGGCCTCAGGCCGTCTAAAATCATTTCTCCGTATTCATATACCGCGCGGCTCACGCCGAGCGATTCATATAGTGTCGTAAGTTCCATCCTCTATTTCTCCATTTTCCCGAAAATGTCATCTGCCGCGTCGCGCAGCACGTCCGGCTTGGTGACGATGATGCCCGTTTCCTCGTCTCCGAGAATGAGCAGCGTATCGCCGGGCTTTACGCCGAAGATCTGCCGCGCGTCCTTGGGGATGACGATCTGGCCCTTTTCGCCGACCTTGGCCGTGCCGAAAATATGCCGCTTCGCCTTGCCCAGAATATGCTTTCCGCCTGCCACGCATGAGCCTCCTTTGCAGGGTAATTTTCATACTTGTATAACTTACAGCGCGTCTGTCCGTTTGTCAAGCATGAGACGGCGAAAGGCTCGAATATATCACGATTCATATATGCAATATGCGCTTTTATATCGATATATTTATATTGTTTTTTCCTGTTCAGAATCCGTCATTTTTCACATAAAATTCGAAAAAACTTGATTTTTTCGAAAAGCCTGATATCGTATATGTCAGATGTGCCATGCGGATTTTATATGGCTGCGCAGAAAGGATACGGTATGAAGCGAAGCTGGTTTTTGATTGTCCTGTGCCTGCCGCTTCTGCTGTGCGGCTGTGCGCAAAAAAGCGCGGAGCGCGAATTTTTTGCCATGGACACCGTCATGCAGCTGCGCGCCTATGGCCCGGCGGCAGAGGCTGCGCTGGCGCAGGCGGAAGCTGAAATTTACCGGCTGGAGGGCGTGCTTTCCTGCCGGGACGAACAAGCGGCGCTGGCCCGGCTGAACGAAACGGGCGGCGGAACAGCCGGCGAGGAGACGGCGGCGCTTTTACAGACGGCGCTGGCGCTCTGCGAACAGACCGGCGGCGCCTATGACCCGGCGCTCGGCGCGCTTTCGGAAGCGTGGGGCTTTTCGACCGGCGCGTACCGCGTGCCGGAGCCGGATGCGCTGGCCGAGGCCATGCAGAGCTCCGGAGCCGGGCTTGTGCAGCTGGACGGTATCTCCGTGACGCTGACAAACGGCGCGCAGCTCGACCTCGGCGGCATCGCCAAGGGCTATGCGGCAGGACGCGTCCGGACAATTTTAAGGGAAGCGGGCGTCACGTCCGCGATCATTTCCCTTGGCGGCAATGTTTCCGCTGTGGGGAAGAAGCCGGACGGCAGCGCGTGGACGGTCGGCCTGCAGGACCCGGACAGGCCGGAGGCATATTTCGGCACGGTTTCCATTGAAGACGCCTGCGTCGTCACCTCCGGCGCGTATCAGCGGTATTTTGAGGAAAACGGCGTCTGCTATCACCATATTTTAGACCCGCATACCGGCTGCCCCGCCGAAAGCGGAGTGAAATCCGTCAGCGTCGTTGCGCAGGACGATACGCTGGCCGATGCGCTGTCAACGGCCCTGTTCGTTATGGGGCTGGATGCAGGCGCGGAGCTTTGGAACAGCAGCGGCCTTTCGTTTGAGGCCGTATTCGTAACGGATGACAACACGGTCTGGATCACGCCCGGCCTTGCCGGGCGCTACCGGTCCGACCGGCCCTATCAGATACTGGAATGAAGCAGAAGCATTGGATCTTGATCTTCGCGGCGGTCATCGCCGTGTGTCTCGCCTTGTGGCTGCTGCCGCGCGGAGGCGGGCAGACGGCGCTTGTCTATCAGGACGGAACTTTATTATACATACTTAACCTGCGGCAGGACCGGACGCTGACCGTGACCGGCCCGGCAGGGGAGAACGTCGTCACGGTGGCAGACGGCAGGGTCTTCATATCCCGCGCGGACTGCCCAGATCAGATCTGCGTGCAGCACGGGCCGCTGCAAAAAACCGGCGGGCCGATCATATGCCTGCCGAACCGGCTGACGATCGAGTGGGCGCAGAAGGATGCTCAGGTCGACGCGCTCAGCGGAACGGGAGGGCTGTCATGAGGCTGAAAAAGCTTACGCTCACGGCAGCCCTGACGGCGGCGGCGCTCGTCATGTTTGTGCTGGAGAGCCAGCTGCCGCCGCTCACGGCCATTCCCGGCATCAAGCCGGGGCTTTCCAATATTTTTACGCTCTTCACCATGGAGACACTCGGCCCCGGCTGGGCCTTCGGGCTGTTTTTCACGCGCGTCACGCTCGGCTGCGTCATCACCGGGCAGGGTTCCGCGTTTTTGTACAGCCTTGCGGGCGGGCTGTGCGCGTATGTGCTCATGCTGCTCAGAAAAGCGCTCAGAGGCAATACCCTCTGGGTCAGGAGTGTGCTGTGCGCCATGGCGCACAACGCCGGACAGCTGGCCGCCGCCGCGGCCATCACGAGGACCTGCGCGGTCTGGAGCTATCTGCCGGTTTTAATACCGGCTGCGATACTGGCCGGGACGCTGACCGGCCTTTGCACCCAGCTGGTTCTGCACCGGCTGGCAAAGGCGGGGGTTCTCCCGGAAGAAACGAGTCCCAAAAAGCAAGAGGAGGAAGCAAACGGATGAAACTGCACATCCACGGCGTACACGTGCCGAACCGCAAGAATACGGCGGAGCTGGCCGCGCTGCGCCTGCCCATCCCGGAGACGGTCGAAATCCCGATGTCCATGCACATCGGCGCGCCCGCCATCCCGGTCGTAAAGCCCGGCGAAAGCGTCCGGGTCGGGCAGCTGATCGGAAAGGCGGGCGGCTTCGTCTCCGCGCCCGTCTACGCAAGCGTTTCCGGCACGGTCAAAAAGATTGGCCAGCAGGTCGGCTCCGGCGGGCGGCTCATGCAGACCGTCGTCATTGCCGCCGACGGCAAACAGGAGCCTGACCCGGATTTAAAGCCGCCCAAGCTCGACACCATGCAGGATTTTCTGGACGCCGTGCGCGAAAGCGGCATGGTCGGCCTCGGCGGCGCAGGCTTCCCGACGGTCGTCAAGCTGACCGTTAAGAATCTGGAGCAGGTCAAGGCCGTGATCATCAACGGCGCGGAGTGCGAGCCGTATATCACCTCGGACACGCGCACGATGCTCGACCGGTCGGAGGAGCTGATGGAGGGCGCGCGTCTCGTGCAGCACTTTTTGCAGGTACGCCGCGTGATCTTCGCCATTGAGGACAACAAGCCCCGCTGCATCCAGCTGTACCGGAAGCTGACGAAGGACGAGGACGGCATGGAGGTCTGTGCGCTCAAGTCTTTGTACCCGCAGGGCGGCGAAAAGGTGCTGATCTACAATACCATCGGCGAGATCGTCCCCGAGGGCAAGCTCCCGCTGGATGTGGGCGCGATCGTGCTCAACTGCACGACGCTTGCCAACATCGCCCGCTACTGCAGGACCGGTATGCCGCTGGTCGAAAAGTGCATCACGGTCGACGGTTCCGCCGTCGCGAAGCCCAAGAACGTGATTGTCCCCATCGGCATGAAGCTCGCAGACGTGTTTGAGCAGTCCGGCGGCTTCTGCGCGGAGCCGAAGAAGGTGCTCTACGGCGGCCCGATGATGGGCATCGCCGTGCCGGATCTCGACCAGCCGGTCTTAAAAAACACGAATGCAGTCCTCGCCATGACGGAAGCGGACGCCGTCCTGCCGGAACCTACGGCCTGCATCCGCTGCGGCCGGTGCATCCGCCACTGTCCGCTGCGGCTCATGCCGTCGCATATCGTCGCGGCCTATGAGGCGGGCAATATGGAGCGGCTGGCCGAGCTGAAGGTCAACCTCTGCATGGAATGCGGCTGCTGCTCGTTCGGCTGCCCGGCGCACAGGCCGCTCGTGCAGACCAATAAGCTCGCAAAGGCGAAGCTCGCCGCGTGGCGCAAGGCGCAGAGCGAAAAGCTCGATGCAAAGAAGGAGGCCGTCAAATGAAGCTTGTGATCTCCGCTTCTCCGCATATCGATTCCGGCGCAACGACCCGGAAGATCATGGGCGACGTGCTCATCGCCCTGTGTCCCGCCCTGATCGCGGCCATCGTGATTTTCGGCTGGCGCGCGCTGCTGGTAACGGCGGTGTGCGCCGCGGCCTGCGTATTTTTCGAGTGGGGCTTTGAATGGCTCTGCCATAAGGAATCCACCATCGGCGATCTGTCCGCCGTGGTGACGGGCGTCATTCTGGCTTATAACCTGCCGGTGTCCATCCCGCTGTGGCAGGCCGTGTTCGGCTGCCTCGTGGCCATCGTCGCCGTCAAGCAGCTGTTCGGCGGCATCGGCAAGAATTTTGCAAACCCGGCGCTTGTGGGCCGTATCGTCCTGTTCCTTTCGTTCTCCAAGACCATGACGGCCTGGGTCTTCCCGGACGCCGTTTCCTCGGCCACGCCGCTGGCGCAGCTGGCCGCAGGGCAGAAGCCGGAGCTTCTGACGCTCCTGCTCGGCAATCACGGCGGCTGCATCGGCGAGACGTGTGCGCTGGCGCTGCTGCTCGGCGGAGCATATCTGCTCGTCCGCGGCGTCATTACCTGGCAGACGCCGGCGTGCTTTGTAGGAACTGTTTTTGTGCTGTCCCTTGTTCTGGGGCAGGATGCGCTGCGGCAGGTGCTCTCGGGCGGCCTGCTTCTGGGCGCGTTCTTCATGGCGACCGACTATGTGACCGCCCCGCAGACCTATTGGGGCCGGGCGCTGTTCGGCATCGGCGCGGGACTGCTCACGTGCCTCATCCGCTTCTACGGCAGCTACGCCGAGGGCGTGTCGTTCGCCATCCTCTTTATGAACATTCTCACGCCGTATCTGTCCAGATGGACGCAGAGCAAGCCGCTGGGAGGTGCGAAGGCATGAAAAACACGAAAGAAATTCGAAAATCCATCGTCGTTCTGGTCGTGATCTGCCTGCTCACGTCCGCGGCGCTGGCCGTCGTGAACCACTTTACCGCGCCCGTCTCCAAGGCGAACGCGGAGGCCAGAGCCGAGCAGGCGCGGCTCGACGCCGTGCCGGACGCGGCTTCGTTTCAGCTGGTCGAGACGACTCTTCCGGAGGAGGTCGTGAGCGCCTATCTCGCGCTGGACGAAGCCGGAAGCCCCATGAGCTATCTGTTTACCGTCGAGGGCAAGGGCTTCGGCGGCACGATCCAGGTGATGTGCGTCATCGGTACCGACGGCTTGATCCGCGCCTGCCGCACGATGGATGTCTCGTCCGAAACAACGACGCTCGGCGGCCAGACGGCAAACGAGAGCTACACCGGCCAGTATACCGGGCAGGACGCCTCGCTTTCCGGCGTGAGCGCCATCTCCGGCGCGACCATTACGTCGACGGCCTATCGCGGCTGTGTGGAAACTGCGTTTGAAGCGTATGAGCTCGTAAAGGAGGCGCAGAAATGAGTAAATTACAGAACTTCCTGAAGGGCCTGATCAAGGAGAACCCGGTGCTCGTCCTCGTGCTCGGCACGTGCCCGACGCTGGCCATCTCCACGTCGGTCATTGCGGCCTTCGGCATGGGCATTGCGGCGACCGCCGTCCTGATCCTGTCCAACATGGCCATTTCCGCCATCCGCAAAATCGTTCCCGACCCGGTGCGCATCCCGTGCTACATCGTCGTCATCGCGGGCTTCGTCACGGTCGTCGAGCTGGTCATGGAGGCGTATGCCTTCAGCCTGTATCAGTCTCTGGGCGTGTATCTGTCGCTGATCGTCGTCAACTGCATCATCCTCGGCCGGGCCGAGATGTATGCCAGCAAGCACGGCGTTGTGGACTCCGCCATTGACGGCGCGGGCATGGGCCTCGGCTTCACGCTCGCTATCTGCGCCATGGCCGCCATCCGCGAAACGCTCGGCTGCGGCACGTTCTGCGGCCTGCCCGTGCCGTGGTTCCATGAAAACCCCATCGGCATTCTGACCATGGCCCCCGGCGGCTTCTTCGTGTTCGGCTGCATGATCGCGCTCATCAATAAGATCTCCAAGGGCAAGGCCATCAAGAAGAAGGAATTCGGCTGCGCCGGCTGCCCGGGCTGCGGCAAGGGCGCCTGCGAAGGAAAGGAGGCGGCTGCGAAATGAAGACCATGATCCTCGTCATTCTGACCGCCGCGATCACGAACAACTATGTACTCGTCAAGTTCCTCGGCATCTGCCCCTTCCTCGGCGTATCCAAGAAGCTCGATCAGGCGACCGGTATGTCGCTGGCCGTTATCTTCGTCGAGGTGCTGGCCACCGCCGTCACCTGGCCGATCTATCATTTCCTGCTCGCGGGCAAGGTAGACTTTACCTATATGGAGACGGTCGTCTTCATTCTGGTCATTGCGGCCCTTGTCCAGCTGGTCGAGATCGTCCTCAAGCGCTATGTGCCCGCGCTGCATAAATCCCTCGGCGTCTATCTGCCGCTCATCACGACGAACTGCGGCGTGCTGGGCGTGACGATGAACGTCATTTCCGACGGCATGAACTACGGCGAAGCGCTTCTGACGGCGCTTGGCTGCGGCCTCGGCTTCTTCCTGGCGATGGTGCTGTTCTCCGGCGTCCGGTCGCGCGTGGCCGAGGCGGAGCCGCCCAAGAGCTTTGAGGGGCTTCCCATCACGCTTGTCTCGGCGGCGATCGTATCCCTGTCATTTTTCGGCCTGACCGGCATTATCGACCGGCTGTTCGGTTAAGGAGGGCGCGGCTATGATGGAAATTCTGATCCCGATTCTGGCTGTGACCGTAATCGGCCTCATCTGCGCGGTGGGTCTCGCCGTGGCGTCGAGCGTCATGGCGGTCAAGGAGGACACGCGCTTTACCGAAATTCGTGCCTGCCTGCCCGGCGCAAACTGCGGCGCGTGCGGCTACACCGGCTGCGACGGCTATGCAAAGGCCCTGCTGGAGCCGGGCACGAAGACAAACCTCTGCGTTCCCGGCGCGGATGCAGTCGCGGCGCAGATCGCGGCGCTGCTCGGCGTGGAGGCTGAGGACGTTGTGGAAAAGATCGCGGTTGTGCAGTGCGCAGGCACGTGCGAGGCTACGAGCGTCAAGGCTGACTACCGGGGCATCCCCTCCTGCGCGGCGGCGAAGCTGTTCTACGGCGGCAACGGCAGCTGCATCTTCGGCTGCATGGGCTTCGGCGACTGCGCCAGAGCCTGCCCGAAGGGCGCGATCTCCATGCAGGACGGCATTGCCTGCGTCGATCATACGGAATGCATCGGCTGCGGCATCTGCGCGCAGACGTGCCCGCAGAAGATCATCGAGATCGTGCCGGATATCATCCGCACGGAGGTGCTCTGTTCGAGCTATCACAACGGCCCGTACACCAAAAAGGTCTGCTCCTCCGGCTGCATCGGCTGCCATAAGTGCGAAAAGACCTGTCCGCAGGGCGCGATCAAGGTCGATAACTTCCTCGCCCGCATCGACTGGGACAAGTGCACCGCCTGCGGCGCGTGCGCCGGCGTCTGCCCGACCGGCGCAATGGTCTGCGGCGATTTCTCCGGCGCGTCCAGAGTCCAGCCTCTTAAGAAAAACTGCGGTGCATCGTAACCCTCTTGACAAACGTAAAGCGCCTGCGGCGAAATGCCGCAGGCGCGTCAATTTTTTATGGATGGGTTCAGCCCTTGAGCTTGTCGAAGAAGCTCTTGCGCTTGGGCTGGCCGTCGTCGCCGACGGAGGATTCGAGCTGCTTGAGCAGCTCCTTCTGCTCCCGCGTGAGCTTTGTCGGCGTTTCAACGACGACGGTGACGAACTGGTCGCCGCGCGTCTTGTAGCCGACATAGGGAATGCCCTTGCCGCGCAGGCGGAAGGTCGTGCCGGTCTGCGTGCCCTCGGGGATCTGATAGCGCACCTTGCCGTCGAGCGTGGGCACCTCGATGGACGCGCCGAGCGCGGCCTGCGTGAACGAAATGGGCATCTGGCACATGACGTTCGCGCCGTCACGCGTGAAGATCGGGTGCTTGCGCACGGAAACGGTCACGAGCAGATCGCCGTTCGGGCCGCCGTTCGAGCCGGCATTGCCCTCGTCGCGCACGCGGAAGGACTGGCCGTCGTCGATGCCGGCAGGAACCTTGACACGGATGGTCTTCGTGTGGCGCACCTTGCCCTTGCCCCGGCAGGCGGTGCAGGGGTCGGTGATGATGGTGCCGGTGCCGCCGCACTTCGGGCACGGCTGATTGGACTGCATGGTCATGCCCATGAAATTCTGCTGGGTGCGCACGGTGCCGGTGCCGTGGCAGTACGTACAGGTCTGGGGGCTCGTGCCCTCCTTTGCGCCGCTTCCATGGCAGGTGCTGCACGTTTCGATGCGGGAGAAGGTGATCTCGCGTTCACAGCCGAAAGCCGCGTCCTCAAAGCTGATCTCGATCTCACTGACGACGTTCTGGCCCTTCGCCGGGCCTCTTCTGCGGCCGGACGACGACGCGCCGCCGCCGAAGAAATCGCCGAAGATATCGCTGAAATCCCCGAAGCCGCTGAAGCCGCCGCCTCCAAATCCGCCGAAGCCCGCGTTCGGATTGAAATTCGGGTCGACGCCCGCGAAGCCGTACTGGTCGTACCGGGCCTTTTTATCGGCGTCGGACAGGACCTCATACGCCTCGTTGATCTCCTTGAACTTTTCCTCGGCGGTCTTGTCGCCGGGGTTCTGATCGGGGTGGTATTTCATGGCCAGCTTGCGGTAGGCCTTTTTGATCTCGGCGTCGGACGCGTTTTTCTCGACGCCCAGCACCTCGTAATAATCTCGTTTGTTCTGATCTGCCATACTATCTCACCTCAGATTCGGTGGGTAACAGCCGATAGGGGCGGTCACGCCGCCCCTGTCAAGCTGTGCTTCACGAATTAGTTGTCCTTGACCTCTTCGTAGTCCGCGTCGACGACGCCGTCGTCATTGCCGCCCGCCTGCTGGCCGGCCTGACCGGCGTTCGGGTTGGCATTCGGCTCGCCCTGCGGGGCCGCGTTCTTATAGAGCTTCTCGGACACGGCGTAGAACGCCTTCTGGACCTCCTCGGTCGCAGCCTTGATGGCGGCGAGGTCGGTGCCCTTCTGGGCGGTCTTCAGCTTTTCAATGGCTTCCTTGACGGGGGCCTTCTCAGCCTCTGTGACCTTGTCGCCCATCTCGTTCAGGGTCTTTTCGGACTGGTAGATGATCTGGTCTGCGTTGTTGCGGGTGTCGACCTCGTCCTTGCGGGCCTTGTCCTGCGCCGCATACTGCTCCGCTTCGCGGACAGCCTTGTCGATATCCTCCTTCGAGAGGTTGGAGGAAGCGGTGATGGTGATCTTCTGCTCGGCGCCGGTGCCGAGATCCTTCGCGGAGACGTTCACGATGCCGTTGGCGTCGATGTCGAACGTGACCTCGATCTGCGGAACGCCTCTGGGCGCCGGAGCGATGCCGGTCAGCTGGAACACACCGAGCGTCTTGTTGTCGGCTGCCATCTCACGCTCACCCTGCAGGACATGGACCTCAACGGAGGTCTGGCTGTCAGCGGCGGTAGAGAAGACTTGGCTCTTCTTGGTCGGGATGGTGGTGTTGCGGTCGATCAGCTTGGTGAACACGCCGCCCATCGTCTCGATGCCGAGAGACAGCGGAGTGACGTCCAGCAGCAGCAGGCCCTTGACGTCGCCGCCAAGCACGCCGCCCTGGATCGCTGCGCCGACAGCCACGCACTCGTCGGGGTTGATGCCCTTGAAGCCTTCCTTGCCGGTCAGCTTCTTGACCTCATCCTGCACGGCCGGGATACGCGTCGAGCCGCCGACCAGAAGGACCTTGGAAATATCGTTGGCGGTCAGACCGGCATCGGCCATCGCCTGCTTGACCGGGCCTGCAGTCGCTTCGACCAGATGGGCGGTCAGCTCGTTGAACTTTGCACGCGTCAGCGTGACGTCCAGATGCTTCGGACCTGTTGCGTCAGCGGTGATATACGGCAGGTTGATGTTCGTGGAGGTCACGCCGGACAGCTCGATCTTGGCCTTTTCGGCGGCTTCCTTCAGTCTCTGCATGGCGACCTTGTCGTTGGACAGATCGATGCCCTCTGCCTTCTTGAATTCGGAAACGAGGTAGTTCATAACGCACTCGTCGAAATCATCGCCGCCGAGGTGGGTGTTGCCGTTGGTGGCAAGGACTTCGATAACGCCGTCGCCGATGTCCAGAATGGAGACATCGAACGTGCCGCCGCCGAGGTCGTAGACCATGACCTTCTGCTCGGCTTCCTTGTCGACGCCGTAGGCCAGAGCGGCTGCGGTCGGCTCGTTGATGATACGCTTGACGTCAAGACCTGCGATCTTGCCTGCGTCCTTGGTGGCCTGACGCTGTGCGTCGTTGAAATATGCGGGAACGGTGATGACGGCCTCGGTGACGGTGCCGCCCAGATATGCCTCGGCGTCTGCCTTCAGCTTCTGCAGGATCATCGCGGAGATCTCCTGCGGGGTGTACTTCTTGCCGTCGATGTCGACCTTGTAATCGGAGCCCATGTGACGCTTGATGGAAGCGACGGTGCGCTCGTGGTTGGTAACGGCCTGACGCTTTGCGACCTGACCGACCATTCTTTCACCGGTCTTGGAGAACGCGACGACGGACGGGGTGGTGCGGTTGCCTTCGGCGTTCGCGATGACGACGGGTTCGCCGCCTTCCATAACGGCGACGCAGCTGTTGGTAGTACCAAGGTCAATACCAATAATCTTACTCATAATAATTTCCTCCTATATGAATGCCTGTATTTACAAATTTAGATGCTGCCGGATCCCCGGCTTGGGTGCTTTTTTAATTTGCGACCTTTACCATTGCGAAGCGGACGACCTTTTCGCCGACCTTGAAGCCCTTCTGGAAGACCTCCGCGATGACGTTTTCGCCAAGCGCTTCGTCCTCGACGTGCATGACCGCGTTATGAAGCTGCGGGTCAAAGACCTCGCCTGCCGCGCCGAAGCTCACGACGCCCAGCTTTTCCATGACGGAGACGAGCTGGTTCATCGTCATCTCGACGCCCTTTTTAAACGCGGCATCCTGCGTCTCCTGCGCCAGCGCCCGCTCGAGATTGTCGTACACGGGAAGGAACTTCTCGACCGTCTCCGAGCGGATGTCGGTATAGAGGCTTTCCTTTTCCTTCTGGCTGCGCTTGCGGTAGTTGTCGTATTCGGCGGCCAGCCGCAGATAGCTGTCATGCTCCTGTGCCAGCGCCTGCTGCGCCTTTTCAAACTCGCTTGCCTCCTGCTGCTTGGCTTCCTCGGGCTTTTTTTCCTCGGACTGCTTCGCGGCTTCGGCTTCGGTCTGCTGCGCAGCTTCTTCTGTCTGCTCGGCTGCGGAGGCGGCCTGTGCCTTTTCCTCCGAGGCCGGATTGCTGTTTGTTTTCTTACTCATATCTATGCCTCCGGGTCATTGTGCTTATTTTCCGGCCCTTCGATCGCCGGGGTCTGGTTTTTCTGGAACATCCGGCTCAGGTTCTCGGCGAAGTAGCTCAGCCGGGCGGTGATCTGCGCGTAATCCATTCTGGTCGGGCCGACCACGCCGATCAGGCCCTGCATCCCGTCGCCAATGTCGAACTTCGTCATGACGACGCTGGTGTCGCGCAGCTCCTTCGACACGTTTTCCGGGCCGACCAGGATCTGCGTCCGGCTGTCCGGGGAAAGTGCGGCGGGAAGATTGGAGACCACATCCTCGTCAAGTGCGGAGAGCATTTTCTGCGCCTTGTCGATGTCGTGGTACTCCGGCTGGCCGAGAAGCTTGGCCTGCCCGGTCATGTAGACCTCGCTGTGCTCCTGGTGCAGAAGCGACGTGACGAAATCCATGATGACGGGCACGAGGCTGGCCGCATTTCCGGCGCTTCTGGTCACGCGGGACAGAAGCTCGGGGCTGAGCTGTTCGGCGGTCAGCTCCGTGACGCTTGCGTTCAGCACTGCGCCGAGAAGCTTCAGATCCGCCTCCGTCAGCTCGACCGGGAGCCGGATGAGCTTATTCTTGACGGAGCTGTCGCTCAGCATCACGACCAGAATAAAGCTGCCGCTGTCCGCGAGGATCAGGTCGAACCGCTTGACCGTCAGCCCGGCGGCACGCGCCGCCATGGCGTAGGCGGGCAGATTCGTCATCTGCGAGACAAGCTTGCCGACCTGCGAGACGACCTTGTCGACCTCCTGCATTTTCAGCTCCATCGCCTGATTGATCGACTTCGTTTCATCGGTCGACAGGCGGTAGTCCTGCATCAGCTCGTCGACGTACAGCCGGTACCCGGCAGGCGACGGGATGCGTCCGGCGGAGGTGTGCGGCTGCTCCAGATATCCGAGCGCCGTCAGCTCCGCCATCTCGTTGCGGATGGTCGCGGAGGAAAAATCCATGTCCGGCATCTGCGCAATGGTCTTGGACGCCACCGGCTCCGCCGTGCGGATGTAAAGATCCACGATCGCACGCAGGATCTTCTTTTTCCGGTCTGAAAGCTCCATGGTTCGTTCCTCCTTTCGCCTTAGCACTCTTTATCCCTGAGTGCTAAACGCAGTGTACCACTGCCTGCCAGCGTTGTCAATACCTACAGACTTAAATTATTTGTGAACAATTCATATCTTATGTATGAATGCCCCGGCGGGGCGGTTTTATCAGCCGCGGCGCCCGGATCCGCAGCATCAGCCGTCTTCCCGGACAGCGTTCCTGCCCGTCCGGCGGGGACTACAGGGCGGGCTTTGTCTGCCGTTCAGGGATTATATAGACAAAATCCACAAAAAATTCCCGGTAAAATTTACGTAAAATCGGTAAAATCTCTGTAAAGGCACTGGATTTTAACGGGTGGAACTGCTATACTATGAAATACAGAACTCTGCGACTGCGGCTCCCTTGACCGGCAGCCGCTTTCGTGTCTGTATCAATCCGCAGAAGGAGGGTTCAAAAAGGCGCTTCGCGCGGGACAGGCCCGCGCACAACACGAACATTCGAATTCTGAAAGAAATCAGGAGGAAATGCAAGCATGAAAAAACGCACAACGCGGTGTCTCGCGCTGCTGCTGGCCGTCGTCATGGTCCTTTCGGTCATGCCGGTCGCCATGGCGGAGGAGACAGCGCAGACGCAGACTTACACCAAGGTCACAAAAGCGCCTGCAGACTGGTCTGGTACATACCTGATCGTGTCCGAGGGTGACAAACTGATTATGGACGGTTCCCTTGACAAGCTTGACGTTGAAGGGAACAAGGTCGATGTTACGATCACCGACAGCAAAATCACCGGTGATTATGCGAAATATGCGTTTACCGTTGAGCCGATGACTGGCGGCTACGCCATCAAGTCTGCAAGCGGAAAGTATATTTCGGGTAAGTCCGGAAGCAACAAGCTGAACAGTGGTTCCACACAGTCCCTCAATACGATTGAACTTACCAGCGGTAAGGTGATCGTTACCAGCGACGGAACAACACTGCAATACAACAATGCAGCAAAGAACGGCACCAGATTCCGTTACTACAAGTCGCAGAATCAGCAGCCGATCTCGCTGTACAAGATTGAAACCGCAGCCAAGCAGCAGGTCGAAACCCCGACTGCGAACGTAGCGGACGGCGCTGAGATCGAGGTTGGCACGGAGATCAAGTTCGAGTGCAAGACCGAGGGCGCGACGATCTACTACAAGACCGCAGGCACGGAGTATCAGGCATACACCGGCCCGATCTCGGCTTCGCATAACGAGACGTATACCGTCAAGGCCACGAAGGACGGCATGGAGGACAGCAAGGAGCTGGTCGTCTCTGTCGATGTCTTTGAGTGGGTCAACAAATACGTCAAGGCCGATACGATTGCGACCGGCGATCAGGTCGTGATCTACAATGCTGGCAACGGCTATGCTGTCGCTGGCGAAATGCTGGGCAGCTACTATCTCAAACCCGCCGCGGCGACGGTTGCTGAGAATGCCCTGACGGCGGACAGCTTTGATAAGCTGGTCTGGACGGTCACGAAGAACGAGGACGGTACATACTCTTTCAAGCAGGGCACAGATACCACCCTCACGATGGGCACGAACAACGGCAAGTTCAACCTGAACCTGACCGGGGACGGCGCGGTAAAGTGGGACGTTGAAACCTGCAATGCAGAAAATGCGTCCTACTATATGTCCGGCAATGGCTTGACCGGCCAGTATGGCAAGGTCTACATGGAGTACTATGCCAAGTACACCGAGTTCAGCGCCTACTGCACCAGCACGGATCGTCTGACGGAGAAGGACTTCGGCATGACGTTCTACAAGCTGACGCGGGAAAAGAACTTCATCGGCGGCCTTGTGCCTCCTCCCACCCCGACCCAGAAGGTCGCGACCCCGACGGCTTCCCCCGCTACGGGTGAAGTAGAAAAGGGCACGAATGTCACGTTCTCCTGCGCGACGGAGGGTGCGACGATCCTCATTGCCACGGACGGCACGACCTTTAACGAGGGTACCGAGGCGACGGTGAATGAAGACGTCACCTTCACAGTCAAGGCCACGAAGGCCGGCATGGACGACAGCGACGAAGCGACGTTCACCTATACGGTCAGGAAAGAAGATGGAGAAGACAAACTTGGAAAGCTAACTTCTGCTGACCAGTTGACAGACGGCTCTTATGTCATGATTGTTTCCACCGGCTACGCACCGCTGGAACTCAGCGGGAAGTGGCTGACGGTTGTACAGCCGACTGTAGCGGAGGACAAGGTGACGAAGACGGAAGGCGCGGTTTGGACGCTGAAGGTAAGCGGGCAGTCTGTTACGCTGACTGATAAAAACGGCATGGCCATTGCACCTTTCGGTGGAAACAGCAATGGCATTCAGTCTGGTAATTATAGCTGGGCGTGGTCGTTCAGCGCAGAAAATCAGACCTTCAAATTTATGGGTGCCGGTGATGATACTGTTACGCTGGCCAGCAATACCAGCACGGATTCTACATACGGTGGGTTTAACAAGTTTAAAGCCTATAAGAACAACACGGTTGCAAGTCAGCAGTATCCGTGCGAGTTCACGCTCTACCGGGTCGACCCTGCATCTGCTGACCAGCCCTCCGGCGATCTGCCCCAGCCCGGCGACAAGTTCGTGATCTACAACCAGAACGCACAGGCAGTCCTGGCGGCGGAGAACGATTCCAAGTCCATTGAAAAGGCGGCAGCCACCGTCGCGGACGGCAAGGCCACCCCGGCGAACGGCGCTGTCGTGTTCACCGTCGAGCAGAACGGCGAATACCTCCGCTTCAAGAGCGAAGCCTATGGCTATCTCTGTTCCAACGGCACCGGCAACAACGCGTTCTACAGCAAGGACTTCTCCGAAGAGGGCGTTACGACTGACGACGCCGACTGGCTCGTCCGCACCTGCTCCGGCGGCGTGGGCGGCTATGAGCTGGAGAGCCGCACGGCGAAGTTCAACAATAGGTATAGCCAGTGGTTGGAGTACTACTCCGATTCGTTCAAGACCTACAGCATGGATAAGAGCAAGGTCACGGATTACACCATCTACTCCTTCTTCTTCTATCCCGTGGCGGACGGCGTGAATGTGGACGGCGGCCTCGTCGTGCAGCCCACCATCACCTTCCCCGAAACCATGCTCCCGGCCTATGTCGGCAGCGATTACGAGTTTGAACTCGAGATCGACACAATCTATGAAATCGACAATCCGTGGATCGAGTACAGCGTCAAGAAGGCCGACGGAACGTACATCCCCGGCTATCTCAGCGAGCTGCAGGGCAACACGGACGTAGAGGTTCTGGACGGCTTCACCACCGGCAAAGGCCGCGTCCATATCACGGTCTTTGATTCGGATATCGCGAAAGCAGCTGAGGCCGGCAGCACGATGACCCTGACCTTTGCGTTCAAGGATATCAAGGGCAACGAGGCCAGAGCGTCCTACACCGTCGACATCCTCGACGAGCCTGTGATCTCCAACGTAACGCCCGCGCAGGGCGCGCAGACCGGCGAGAACAAAAAGCCGACGATCTCCGCGGAGATCTCGAACGCTGGCGAGAACGCCAGCGTAACGATGACTGTCAACAGTGAAAAGGTCGATGCTGTCTACGCGAACGGCAAGATCACCTACACCCCGGCTGCCGATATGGCGGACGGCAAGGTCACGGTGACTGTGACGGTCAAGCGTGCGGATGAAAAGGAAACCAGCAAGACCTGGTCCTTCACCATCGGCGAGGCGACCTTCCAGCGCTACTTCGGCCAGCTGCACTCCCACACGCAGTATTCCGACGGCGCTGGCTCGCTGGAAAGCGCACTGGCGTATGTCAAGGCGCTGCCTGACAATGCGAACGTTGACTTCGTCGCATTCACCGACCATTCCAACTACTTCGACAGCAAGAATAACCCCAACGTCGAAGCGGCTCTGTATGACACGTCTCTTGTCAAGGATTCCGATCCCAGCCACAGCTGGGCGACCTACAAGAACACTGTCGCAGCCTTCAACGCGGCCAACGCGGGCAAAATGGTCGCCATTGCGGGCTTTGAAATGACGTGGTCCGGTGGCCCCGGCCATATCAACACCTTCAACACCCCCGGCATCGTCTCCCGCAACAACACGACGCTCAACAACAAGACCAAGGATGCAGGCCTGCAGGCCTACTACAAGCTTCTGTCGCAGACAGAGGGCGCCAACTCCATCAGCCAGTTCAACCATCCGGGCACGACGTTCGGCAACTTCATTGACTTCGGTTACTGGGATGCTGTCGTTGACACCCGTATGTACATGGTCGAAGTCGGCAACGGCGAAGGCCAGATCGGCGCGGGCGGCTATTATCCCAGCTACGAGCAGTACATCATGGCGCTCGACAAGGGCTGGCACGTCGCCCCGACCAACAACCAGGATAACCACAAGGGCCGCTGGGGCAACGCCAACGACGCCCGCGACGTCATCCTGACCGACGACTTTACCGAAGACGGCATCTATGCAGCGCTCAGAGCGCGCCGTATGTACGCCACCGAGGACAAGAACCTCGAGCTGGACTACACGGTCAACGGCAACATGATGGGCTCCATCATCGACGTTCCCGAGAAGCTGAACTTCGAGATCTCCTTCAACGATCCCGACCGCACCGATTCCATCGCCAAGGTCGAACTGGTCGTCAACTCCGGCAAGGTCGCCTATACATGGAACAGTGCTGCGGATCTCGCCAAGGGCTCCGTCAGCGTGGAACTGGATCCTGAGTACACCTATTACTTCGTCCGCGTCACCGAGGGCGACGGCGATCTGGCCGTGACCGCTCCCGTCTGGGTCGGCGAATCGCTCAAGCTCGGCATCTCCAAGGCCGAATGCGGCACCTCCACCCCTGTCACCGACGAAGAACTGACCATCACCACCACGTTCTTCAACAGTGAGGCAAAGCCCGCTACCATCAAGTCCATCACCTATGCCATCGGCAGCGAAACCATCGGCACCGTGACGGATCCCATCGCGCTGGCTGCAAGCAGCACGCAGGATGTGGAATTCAAGTATACCCCGACCAAGGCCCGCATCATGACCGTCCGGATCACGGCTGTGATTGAGCAGGACGGCAAGGAGTACACGTTCACCAAGGACGTCACGCTCGATGTGCTTGACGCGAGCAAGCTTGTCTACATCGGCATTGACGCCTCGCACTACAACGAATATGTTGCAGGCAACTATAAGGACTCCATGGGCAACTTCGGCGAACTGGCTGCGGCCTATTCCGTGCGTACAGTCACGCTGAAGACCAGCGAGGAGCTCATCGCGGCCTGCGGCAATTCCAAGTACAAGGCCATCATCCTGACGGCTCCGTCCCGCCGTCTGGAAGCGGCCCAGAAGGATCCGAAGACCTATTCCGAGGACGAGCTGAACGCCCTCAAGACGTTCAACGACAACGGCGGTATGGTGATCCTCGCCGGTTGGTCCGACAACTACGAGAATTACCCCATCATCCAGAACAACCCGGACATCAAGCATATGGCCGCGACGCAGAACGAGGTTCTTGCCAAACTCGGCTCCAGCCTCCGTATCTCTGACGACGCAACGTATGACGATGTCCGCTCCGCAGCCGACGGCGTCGACAAGTGGAGACTCTACTTCTCGTCCTACAACATGGAGAACCCGCTTCTGAAGGGCGTGGAATTCGATGCAGAGCATCCGTATGACAAGCTCTACACCGAACGCTTCAGCCACTACGGCGGCGCGTCCATCTACGCAGTTGACGCAAGCGGCAACCCGACCTCTACGCTGCCCGCAACGGTCATCCCGGCAGTCTACGGCCATGCAACGACCTACTCTGTGGACGTTGACAGCGACGGCCTCGGCGGCGCAGGTATCCCGAAGTACACCTTCGCGGGAAACGATGACCGCCTGATGGTCATGGCGTCCGAGCAGTTCGAGGGCAAGGGCCTCATCATCGTCTCCGGCGCAGCCTTCATGTCGAACTTCGAGGTGCAGTACCAGGTCTCCGACAGCGGCGCGGAGAAGAACTACTCCAACTACAAGATCTGCCAGAATCTCGTCTCCATGCTCAACCAGACCGAGATCACCAAGATCACGGATGTGCAGGCAGAGAAAGACGAAGGCGTCAAGTTCACCGTGGAGGGCATCGTGACCTCCAACGCCTCCGGCTATGACAAGGATACCGCGTTCTTCGACTGCATCTATGTGCAGGACAACACCGCCGGTATCAACGCCTTCCCGGTCGCAGGCAACTTTAAGATCGGCGATAAGGTCCGCGTCACCGGCACGACGTCCTCCTATCAGGGCGAGCGTCAGCTGGCTGTGACGAAGATCGAAAAGATCGCCGACGCAGCGGCTCCGGCTCCCGTGGAAGTCACTGCCGCGCAGATCAACGACGGCTCCGTCCTCGGCAGCCTCGTCAAGATCAAGGGCACGATCACCAGAGTGGAAGAGGCTGAAGGCAAGATCCAGACCATCATGGTCAAGGATGCAGCCGGCAACGAAGCACGCGTCTTCATCGACGGCTACATCACGAAGGACAAGGAAGTCCAGAACGCCATCGTCGGCAATCAGGTCGAGGCGGTTGGCCTGGCTTCCTATGATAACACCTTCTACCTCGATGGAAAGCAGATCGCCCCGCGTATCCGTATCCGCGACCGCGCGGACGTCGTCTGCACCGCAGGCGAGACTCCGGCCAGAACGTGGAACATCACCTATGTCACCGACGGCGGCACGATTGGCGGCCTCTACCCGGTGACCTACACCGAGGGCACCGTGACCGTTCTGCCGACCAATGTGACCAAGCCCGGCTATACCTTCCTCGGCTGGTTCACCGCCTACACCGGCGGCGTGCAGATCAGGCAGATCGGCGCGACGGAGACCGGCGACAAGACCTTCTATGCACGTTGGCATAAGACTGTCCTGCCGCCTCCGCCCGTCACCCCCGGCACCCCGGTCACCCCGGCCAGGCCCGCTGCCCCGGTAGGGCTCCCGTTTGCCGATGTGTCCAGCAGCGACTGGTTCTATAACGATGTCCGCTATGTCTACGAGAAGGGCATCATGGACGGCACGGGCGCCGATCGCTTCTCTCCCAACGCACCGCTGACCCGTGCCATGATCGTCACCATCCTCTACCGCATGGCGGGTAGCCCGTCCGTTTCCGGCTCGTCCGACTTTACGGATGTGGCCGCCGGCAAGTGGTTTGCCAAGGCGGTCGCATGGGCGGCGGCCAACGGCATCGTCAACGGCTACGGTTCCGGCCTCTTTGGCCCGAACGACCCCGTGACCCGTGAGCAGCTTGCGGCGATCCTGTACCGCTACGCAGTCTACGGCGGCATGACGGCTGTGACGCTCGAGGAAAATCTCGGCAGCTTTGCCGACACGGCGCAGCTCTCCGCCTACGCCATTCAGGCGATGAACTGGGCGGTCGGCCAGGGTCTGATCAACGGCTCCGGCAGCAACCTTGTGCCGAAGGCACAGGCGACCCGCGCACAGGTCGCGGCGATCATCCACCGCTATCTCGAGCGCTGAGTTCCCCAACAGTACAAAGCTGCCCCGCCGGGTCTTCCGGCGGGGCAGTCCCCCATCATTCAAAAACTGCGCATCCTGAAGGAGAATCCATGAAAAACTTACAATGCAAGCTGACGCGCAAGCGCTGGCTGGAGATCGGCGTGAGCGCGCTGCTGTTTGTGCTGATCATCGCGTGGGCGCTGGTCCTGGAATACACGGAGCCTGACCGCGAGGCGACTGCCGCGCGCAAGCGGTTTTTCGCCGTTGCGCGCGTCACGGACATTCTGGACGACAACGCGGAGACCCAGGACTGGACGGAGGGCCGCCGCATCGGCCAGCAGTATCTCGAGGTCGAGATCCTGAACGGCCCGTGGAAGGGCGAAACGCTTGAGGCGATCAACTATCTGACCATCTATACCAACGTCGACGCGAAGATCGGCACAAAGATCGTCGTCCGCCTCGATCTGGACGACGAGGGCGCGCCGTATATCATATCCATTCCGAATTATAACCGCGCGCCGGTGCTGCTCGGTTTGCTTGCCATATTTGCTGCGCTGCTCCTGCTGATCGGCCGGAAAAAGGGCCTCACGGCCCTGCTGGGGCTTTTGTATACGCTTGCGTGCGTCTGGTTCATTCAGGTGCCCATGATCCTGCGCGGCGCGCAGCCGGTCGTGGTCACGGTCGTGCTCGTCGCGCTGACGACGGCGGCCTCCCTCCTGTTCCTGAACGGCTTCAGCCGCAAGACGCTCTGCGCCACGCTCGGCTGCATCGGCGGCGTGGCGGTGGCCGGCATTTTCGCCGCCCTGTGCGGGTCGATCTCGCCGCTCAACGGCTTCAACCTGCCGGAGGCGGAGGAACTGGTTTTGCGCGCGTCCGACCGGGGACTGAAGATCAGCGGTCTGTTCGTCAGCGGCATTCTCATCGCCTCGCTCGGCGCGGTCATGGACGTGGCCATGTCCATTTCCTCCGCCTGCTGGGAGCTGCGCGAGCTGAACCCCGACCTGCCGCGCAAGGCCCTGTTCCGCTCCGGCATGAACATCGGCCAGGACGCCATGGGCACCATGGCGAATACGCTCATCCTTGCCTTCGCCGGTTCGAGCCTCAATACGCTCCTGCTGTTCCAGATCTTTGATTATCCCATGATCCAGATCTTCAACGCCGATTCCATCGCCATCGAGATCATCCGCGGCGTGGCCGGAACCATCGGCATCATCCTGACCGTCCCCCTCGTCGCCCTCCTGAGCGCCGAGATCATGGGCCCGAAGAAAAAAGCGTAAGCTGCAAAGAAGCGGCATTCCCGGGCCGGGAATGCCGCTTTCTGCGTCAAAACGTCGGATCGTTATCGGTGTGCGTCCGCCTGCACGCAATATGCCTCCTGCATCTTTTGCAGGACGGCTTCCTTTTTCGGGATGGACGGGATGGCGCCGGAAGCTTCGGTGGAGAGGCTTGCTGCGGCTGCCGCGTAGCGGGCCATATAGGCAAGATCGTCCCGCGTCAGCGCCTCCGGCGCTTTCCCAAGCTCCAAAAAGCGCGATACGGCGCTGCCGCCAAAGATATCGCCTGCGCCGGTCGTGTCAATGGGCTGCACCTTCGGGCAGCCGCAGGAGAAGTCTGCCTGCTTATTTTTCAGCAGACACCCCTTCGGCCCCAGCGTGACCATGACGAGCTTCGCGCCCAGCGCCAGCACGCGCTCCGCGCCCTCCTCCGGGCTGCAGTCCCAGAGGAACTGCGTCTCCTCATCGCTGATCTTGACGATATCCGCCTGCGAAAGGCCCCAGAGGATCTGTTCCCTTGCCTCCTGCTCTGTTTTCCACAGCGGGGCGCGGTAATTGGGGTCGTAGGTGACGAGCCTGCCGTGCGCGCGGGCATAGGCCGCGGCCTTCTGCGTGGCCGTGCGGGCAGGCTCGTCCGTGCAGCTGAGCGAGCCGAAGTGGAACACGCGGCTTTCTGCCAGCATGGCCGGGTCGATCTCCTCCCAGCGCAGCTGCGTGTCCGCGCCGGGCTTGCGCGCGAAGGCGAACGAACGGTCGCCGTGTGCGTCAAAGGTCACGAACGCAAGCGTCGTGAATGTATCGGGGCTGATCAGAATGCCGCGCGTGTCGATCCCGGCGCGGCGCATCGTGCCGGTCAGCAGATGGCCAAAGGTGTCGTCGCCGACCTTGGCGAGAAACGCGGTCTTCTTTCCATACGCGCTCAGCGCGGCAAGAAAATTGCCGGGCGCGCCGCCGGGGTTGGCGGCAAGAGTGGGGTAGCCGTTTTCGTCCTTCGCGCGTTCCGCAAGATCGACAAGCAGCTCGCCCAGCGCGATCACATCATACATAGGTCTGTCCTCCTGTGTTTTTTGTTATTTTACCATGAAAGCAGCCTGGACTCAACCGCCGCGGGCGAAAAAATGCGCGGCGCGTTCCGCCTTTACATTTGCGTGCGTATGTGGTAAAATTCTCAAAAGTGTGTGAAGCCGAGCTGAAGGAGGATGCGTCCATGCCGATGACAAACGCCGCTGAATATCTAGAGCGCACCGCCGCCCGCGTCCCGGACAAGGTCGCCTTTTCCGACGCCTCCGGCAGTCTGACCTTCGGGCAGCTGCTGCAGGACGCGCGGGCACTGGGAACCGTTCTGGCCGGGCTTCCGGGCTGCAAAAACGCGCCCGTGGCCGTGCTCACGGGGCGGACAGTGCAGAGCGTCGCGGCGCTGCAGGGCGTTTTGCAGAGTGGGAATTATTACGTTCCCATCGACGAGCAGATGCCGGAGGCGCGGATGCGCCGCATTCTCGCGCAGGTGCACGCCCGCGCGATCGTCTTCCCGGAAGCGTGCCGCCCGCAGGCGGAGCGGCTTGCGGACTGCGCGCCGCTCGTTTGTCTGGAGGAAGCGGAGAAAACCGCGCCGGACGATGCGCTTCTGCAGGCCCGGCGCGAGCAGATCATTGATCTGGATCCCGTGTACCTGCTCTTCACCTCCGGCTCGACCGGCACGCCGAAGGGCATCGTCATCTCCCACCGCGCCATTCTGGATTTTACCGACTGGCTGACGGACTTCTGCGGCTATACGGAGCATGAGGTCTTCGGCAATCAGTCGCCGTTTTACTTTGACACCTCCTGCAAGGATCTGTACCAGACGCTGAAGCTCGGCGCGACGTGCGTGATTCTGGAGAAGAAATTCTTCGCGCTGCCGCTGTTTTTGCTGCAGGCGCTCGACCGGAACGGCGTGACCGCCGTGAACTGGGCCACGTCCGCGTTCCATCTGGCGGCAAGTTCCGGCGCGCTTGAAAAGTGCGTCCCGCATGCGCTGCGGAAGATCGTCGTCGGCGGCGAGGCGCTGCAGGCGCGGTACGTGAATATGTGGAAGCGCGCGATCCCGGAGGCGGAGCTTTATAATATGTACGGCCCGACGGAGACGACCGTCGACTGCGCCGCGCTGCACCTGACGCGCACGTACCGCGACGACGAGCCGATCCCCATCGGAAGGGCCTGCCGCAATATGCAGCTGCTGCTGTTAAAGGACGATCTGACCGAGGCGGCCCCCGGCGAGACGGGCGAGCTGTGCGTGCGCGGCTCCGGACTTGCGGCGGGATATTTCGCCGACGCAGAAAAGACCAATTCCGCCTTTATCCAGAACCCGCTCTGCCCCGATTACCGCGACATTCTCTACCGCACGGGCGATATGGCCGTGCAGCGGGAGGACGGGAATTTCTATTTTCTTGCCCGCCGCGACGGGCAGATCAAGCACATGGGCTACCGCATTGAGCTGGGCGAAATTGAAACGGCGCTCTACAGTGTCGATGGCCTGCACGACGCCGTCTGCTTCTACGACGCGATGCGCGACAGGATCGTCTGCGTCTATGCGGGCGATCTGGACACCAATACACTTGCAAAGGCGCTGCGGACGGCGCTGCCGAAATATATGCTGCCGAACGTCTATGAAAAGCTGGAGGCGCTGCCGCACAACGCCAACGGCAAGCTTGACCGCGCGGCGCTGAAGGAGCGTTTCCTTCATGCGCAGAGTTGAGAGCTGCGCGGCGCTTGCGCCGCTTCTGTCCGCGCAGCTGCGGCGCGGCGTGGTGACCAACTGCTTTTTATCCCCGGCAGACTACCAGCGTGAGATCGATGCCGGGCTTTTTTACGAGGAAGGAGACGGCTTTCTGCTGCTGCTTCGGCAGCGGGCCGGATACCGGCTCCTGAACTTCTATCTGCACCCCGGTGCGAAGCTTTGCCTGCCGGAGCAGCCTTCCCCGCTCATCACAGAACTTGCCTGCCGCGAAAAGGACCAAGACGCCATGCGCCGGGCGCAGGACGCGCTGTGCGCGCTCGGTTTTGCGGAGTGCTTTCGCCGTCTGCGGCGCACACGGGCGGCGGTTCCGGCTCCAAATAACGCGGAAGCTCCGACGGAGGCTTCCTTTGAGGCTGTGCGGGCGTTTTTACTTGAACAGTTCGACCCGCTGACGGGCTGCATCCCGCCGGACGAGGAACTCCGACAGGCGGTCAGCGCCGGGCAGGTGCTGTGCCTTTCGGATGCGGACGGCATTTCTGGCTTGCTGCACTACGCGCCCGGGCGGGCGCAGTGCGAGATCCGCCATCTGGCCGTCCGTGCGGACTGCCGGGGGCATGGATACGCCGGGCGGCTGCTGGCCATGCTGGAAGCGAAGACCGGCGGGCAGAAATGCGCCGTCTGGGCGCGGGTGGGGAACGCCCCTGCCGAGCATTTCTATGAAAAAAATCAGTTTCAGCCGGACGGATGGCAGTCCGTTGTGCTGAGGCTGGGATAGATAAAGGAGTTTTGACACTATGAGAAAGCAGATCATGGAGATCCTGACGGAGATTTGCCCGGGCATCGACTTTGAGAACGAAAAAGCCCTCATCGACGACGGCCTGATCGACTCGCTGGATATCGTCGCGGTCGTGACGGAGCTGATGGAGGCGTTCGATGTGGAGCTTGGCGTGGACGATCTGACGCCGGAAAACTTCAACAGCGTCGAAGCCATCGAGGAGCTCATCGAGAGCCGTCAGAGCTGAGATGTCCTTTGCCTCCCTGCCCTTTGTGGGGCTCGTCACGGCAGGCGTCGTGCTGTATTATCTGGTTCCGAAGCGGGCACAGTGGGTCGTGCTGCTGCTGGCAAGCATGGTCTTTTACCTGGTTGGCGGCGTCAAAAGCGCCGTCTGGCTCGTGCTGGTCGCGGGACTCACGTGGCTGGCGGGACTGCTGCTTGAAAAGCAGAACGCGCGTCCCGCGCCCGATAAGGCTGCGAAGGCTGCCGTGCGCAGCGCGAAGAAGCGGATCTGTGCAGCGTGTCTGGTTCTCTGCTTCGGGCTTTTGTATCTCATGAAATACTGGAACTTCACGGCCTCCGCGCTGCCGTCTGCCCTCGGGGACAAGCTTCCCCGGTGGGATTTCGTCGTGCCGCTGGGCCTGTCGTATTTCATCTTTCAGAGCGTGGGCTATGTGATCGACGTCTACCGCGGAAAGCTCCCCGCGCAGAAAAATCCCTTAAAATACGGCCTGTTCGTCTCGTTCTTCCCGCAGATGGTGCAGGGGCCGATCAGCCGGTACGACCAGCTTGCCCCGCAGCTTCTGGCTGAGCGCAGTCTGGACTGGCGTGATCTCAAATTCGGCATCCAGCTTTGCCTCTGGGGGTATTTCAAAAAGCTCGTCATTGCCGACCGGGCCGCCGTGCTGGTCAACGCTGTCATCACGGAAAACTGCCCCTACGGCGGCGCGGTCATTGCCAGCGGCATTCTGTTCTACTGCATCCAGCTCTACTGCGATTTTTCCGGCGGCATCGATATTACGCGCGGTGTCGCGCGGATGTTCGGCATCGACATGGCCGAGAATTTCCGCCGCCCGATCTTCGCAATGTCCCTGACGGAATACTGGCGGCGCTGGCACATCACGCTCGGCACGTGGATGCGCGACTATGTGTTTTATCCGCTGTCGCTGTCGAAAGCCTTCGGCAGACTCTCCCGCTGGGCCCGCACGCATATCAGGGGCACGGGCGGCAAAATCTTCGCCACGTCGCTCGCGACGTTCATCGTCTATCTCATCATCGGCATCTGGCACGGAGCGAACTTCCGCTATATTGCCTTCGGCCTGTGGAACGGCGTGCTCATTACGGCCTCGCTCCTGCTTGAACGGACGTTTTTGCGCTGGAAATCGGCTCTGCACATCAACGATAAATCCGCCGCATGGCGCGTGTTCATGACGCTGCGCACGATGCTGCTGGTGTTCATCGGGCGGTATTTCACGCGTTCGCCGCGTCTGAGCTGTGTGTTCCGATTCTTGAAGACAACCGTGCTGCATCCACAGCCGTCACAGCTGCTCGACGGGACGCTTTTGTCGTTCGGCCTTGCAAAGACGGATTTTCTTGTGATCGCGCTGGGACTGGCCGTTTTGCTGACGCTTGAGTGCTTGCAGGAGCGCGGCGTGCAGATCCGGGCTGCGCTGGAAAAGAAGTCTGGCTTTGTGCAGTGGCTTGCCGTGACGGCGCTGCTGCTGGCCGTGCTGCTGCTCGGCGTGTTCCGGGCCGGGTATATCCCGTCGGGCTTTATCTATACGCAGTTCTGAGGCGGTGATCGAATGAGTTCAAAAAAATGGGTGCTGGTCTTTCTCGTGACCGTCCTTGTTCTGGCCGCGCTGCTGGCGGCGCTGAATCTTGCCGCCGATCCCTTCGGCGCGTTCGGGGACAGGCTGCTGTCCTGGTTCTCCTACGACGAGACGAATAACCCGCGCGTGGCAAAGTTCAGCTATCTCGAACAGCACCACGACGAATACGATTCCTATATCCTCGGCTGCTCATCGACCAGTTCATTCCCGGTGGACGCGTTCAACGAGGCGTATGACGCAAGCTTTTACAATCTCATCATGTACGGCGCGGATATGCGCGACTGCGAAAAGATCGCGCAATATCTGGTGGAGCATTACGAGGTCAAGAATCTCATTCTGAATGTCTATCTCGACAACGGCCTGACCTACGACGAGGAATCCGACCGGCTGACGAAGAACCTCCACTATAAGGAGGACCCGGACACGTCCGTGCTGTCCTATTACACGCGCTATCTCTTCGCCGACCCGCGCTATGCGCTGGCCAAGCTGAACGCGCTGCGCACGGACACCATTCTGCCGCAGACGTTCGACGTGTTTGACGAGCGGACAGGCTGCTATGACAAGCGTGTGCGCGACGCAGAGCCGATCGGCAGCGAGGAGCGTTATCTCGAAAGCTACCCCGTCTTCGCCGACTATCCGCACCAGACGCTCTCGCTTCCGTACACGGAGCAGTGTATGCAGAGCGTCGCGGCGATCAAGACCCTGTGCGAGGAAGCGGGTGTGAACCTCACCGTCGCGGCCGGGCCGGTATATGCTGAGTATCTGAAAAATTATGAACCGGAAACCGTCGCGCAGTTTTACCGCTCGCTGGCACAGGTCACGCCGTTCTGGGATTTTTCGTCCAGCAGCGTCAGCTGCGAGATGCGCTATTTCTACGACGGCACGCACTTCCGCAACAACGTCGGCGAGATGATCTGCGCCCGCATGACAGGCCGCACAGATCTCTGGATCCCGGACGATTTCGGAACCTATGTGACCGCCGACACCCCGGAGGATTATTTCCTGAACGTCCTGTCCCCGGCGGCGCTTTCGGCCGATGAGATCAACACGCAGGTGCCCATCCTCATGTACCACCATCTGTCCGAGGACGTGACGAACAGCGAAATGGTGTCCCCGGAGCAGTTTGAGGCGCAGATCCGGGCGCTTTCCGAGGCCGGGTATACCGGCGTCTCGTTCGACGAGCTGCAGGCGTATGTCCTGCGCAGCGAGCCGCTTCCCGAGAAGCCGGTCGTCATTACCTTTGACGACGGATACAGGAGCAATTACACGCTGGCCTATCCGATCTTACAGAAATACGGCATGAAGGCGACGATCTTCGCCGTCGGCGTTTCGTTCGGAACGGATCATTACAAGGACACGGACTACGCCATCACGCCGCACTTCGGCGCGGCGGAGGCGGCGGAAATGACCGCGTCCGGCCTCATTTCCATCCAGAGCCACACGTATGATATGCACCAGTGGCCGCCGTACGAGACAGGCTCCGCCGTGCGGGAGAACATTCTCCAGCTTTCCGGCGAAAGCGAAGAGGCCTACGTGCAGGCGCTGACAGAGGACTTTACGCGCAGCCGTGCACTGTTGGAGGACGCAACGGGCCGGCCGGTCGACGTGCTGGCGTATCCGGCGGGGCAGTACTCGACGCTGGCGCAGGTCACGCTCCAGTCTCTCGGCGTGCACGTGACGCTCTCGACCAATCCTGGCGTCAACACCGTCGTCAAGGGCCTGCCGCAGACGCTTTACGCCATGCTCCGCTTCGGCATTACGGAGGATGTCTCGCCAGAGGCGCTGCTGAACATGATCCAGTGAAAAAACAGGCTGTCCGTCCCGCACGGGCAGCCTGTTTTTCTTGAATGAAACACATTTATTTCCACGCAGATGAGTGCAGAAAGAAAAGAGTCATAAAAAATTTTAGGTCAGCAAAAATTTTGTTTGACATCTGCTTTTCATGTGGTATGATGGTAGCAGAAGACGTCTGCACGGCAGACGCCGCAGATCAGAAAGAATAATAAATAAATGGGAGGTACCCTGCGTTTATGAATTATGATGCTATCAAGAAGGCTGCCGAAGGCTACCGGGCTGACATGGCAAAGTTCCTCCGCGACATGATCGCGATCCCGTCCGAGTCCTGCGAGGAAGAGGGCGTCGTCAAACGCATCGCCGCTGAGATGGAAAAGCTGGGCTATGACAAGGTCGAGTTCGACAAGCTCGGCAACGTCATCGGCTGGATGGGCACTGGCGACAAGATCATCGCCATCGACTCCCATATCGATACCGTCGGCATCGGCAACCGCGAGAACTGGACCGCTGATCCCTACACCGGCTACGAGACCGACGAGATCATCTACGGCCGCGGCGGCTCCGACCAGGAGGGCGGCATGGCCTCCGCTACCTACGGCGCGAAGATCATGAAGGATCTGAACCTCATTCCCGAGGGCTACAAGATCATGGTCGTCGGCTCCGTGCAGGAGGAGGACTGCGACGGTATGTGCTGGCAGTCCATTGTCAACGAATACTTTAACGGCCCCGAGGACGCACGCAGCAAGGTCGAGTTCGTCATCTCCACCGAGCCGACCGACGGCGGCATCTACCGCGGCCATCGCGGCAGAATGGAGATCCGCGTCGATATGCACGGCGTTTCCTGCCACGGCTCCGCTCCGGAGCGCGGCGACAACGCGATCCACAAGATGGCTGAGGTCATCCTGAACGTCCGCGATCTCAACGAGAACGACGCTGCCGACGACAAGGAGATCAAGGGCCTTGTCAAGATGCTCGACCCGAAGTACAACCCCGAGCATTACGAAGACGCCCGCTTCCTCGGCCGCGGCACCTGCACCACCAGCCAGATCTTCTATACCTCCCCGTCCCGCTGCGCAGTTGCGGACTCCTGCTCCATCTCCATCGACCGCCGCATGACGGCCGGTGAGACCTACCAGTCCTGCCTGAAGGAGATCGAGGATCTGCCCGCCTGCAAGAAGTATGCCAAGGACGTCAAGGTTTCCATGTATATGTACGACCGTCCCGCATGGACCGGTCATGTCTATGAGACCGAGTGCTTCTTCCCGACCTGGATCAACAAGGCCTCTGCGCCGCACGTCCAGGCTCTGGTCGACGCGCACCATGCCCTGTGGGGCGAGAACCGTCTGTGGGCCGACGAGACTGCCAAGGCCAAGCGCGAGGGCCGTCCGCTGACCGACAAGTGGACCTTCTCCACCAACGGCGTTTCCATCCAGGGCCGCTACGGCATCCCCTGCGTTGGCTTCGGCCCCGGCGCCGAGTCTCAGGCACACGCGCCCAACGAGATCACCTGGAAGCAGGATCTGGTCGTCTGCGCCGCGCTGTACGCAGCTGTTCCCATGCTCTATAAGCCCGAGAACAAGGACGGCTCCGCCACCTCCTTCCGTCAGGAGCTCACCGGCAACGACATCAAGTAAAAATCCAATGCTGTAGGGGCGGATGCCTTTGTCCGCCCGGCACATCAGAAAGAAATACGCATACTATATATTTTAAGGAGAAAGAACATGAGCAAAACTGTTGAACTGGCAAGACATCTTGAGAAGCTCCACATCAACAATATGTATAAGACCGACTTCTACTGGACCTGGGACAAGACCGACGACGAGATCGACGCTGTCTTTACCGTAGCCGACGCGCTGCGCGATCTGCGTGAGCGCAACAAGTCCACGAAGATCTTCAACTCCGGTCTGGGCATCTCCCTGTTCCGCGACAACTCCACCCGTACCCGCTTCTCCTTCGCCTCCGCCTGCAACTTCCTCGGCCTCGAGGAGCAGGTCCTCGACGAGAAGAAGTCCCAGATTGCCCATGGCGAGACGGTCCGTGAGACGGCCAACATGGTCTCCTTCATGGCCGACGTCATCGGCATCCGCGACGATATGTACATCCATCAGGGCCACGAGTACCAGAAGACGTTCATGGACGCTCTGGAGGAAGGCTACCGCGACGGCATTCTTGAGCAGCGTCCGACGCTCGTCAACCTGCAGTGCGACGTCGACCATCCGACGCAGTGCATGGCCGATATGCTGCACGTCATCCACTACTTCGGCGGCGTTGAGAACCTGAAGGGCAAGAAGGTTGCCATGACCTGGGCCTACAGCCCCAGCTACGGCAAGCCGCTGTCCGTCCCGCAGGGCGTTATCGGCCTGTTCACCCGCTTCGGCATGGACGTCACGCTGGCCCATCCGGAAGGATACGATGTGTTCCCCGAGGTCGAAGAGATCGCCCGCAAGAACTGCGAGAAGTACGGCTCCAAGTTCCACAAGACCAACTCCATGGCTGAGGCCTTTAAGGATGCCGATATCGTCTATCCGAAGTCCTGGGCTCCGTTCAAGGCGATGGAAAAGCGCTCCGAGCTGTACGTTAAGGGCGACCAGAAGGGCATCGACGAGCTCGAAAAGGAACTGCTGGCGCAGAACGCCGAGCATAAGGACTGGACCTGCTCCGAAGAGATGATGAAGCTGACGAAGGACGGCAAGGCTCTGTACCTGCACTGCCTGCCCGCTGACATCTCCGGTCTGTCCTGCCCCGAGGGCGAAGTCGACAACTCCGTGTTCGACCGCTATCTGGTGCCTCTGTACAAGCAGGCTTCCTACAAGCCGTACATCATTGCCGCTATGATCTTCCTGGCTCAGGTCAAGGACCCGGTCAAGGCTCTGATGGACCTCGACTCCGCTGACAACAAGCGCAAGATGTTCTGATTCGCTTCTGAACCTACACAAATAAGCATATGGCAGGAGCGCCGCTCCTGCCATTGCAGTATCAAGAGGAATTATAAAATGGCTAAAAGAATTGTGATCGCTCTGGGCGGCAACGCTCTGGGCAAAAATCTTGAAGAGCAGATGCAGGCTGTCAAGACGACGGCCAGCGCCAT
>OOCB01000621.1_pt1 | contig 55776 bp, 70 predicted proteins | sample 1671351 | NCBI WGS metagenome assembly OOCB01 (sample SAMN06348148, study PRJEB24527) | human gut metagenome | biome: human gut; feature: ankylosing spondylitis patient; material: feces | host: Homo sapiens | place: China | collected 2015-10 | reverse complement strand
CCAGATTTTTAATGTCATCTGCGCTATCTCTTTTTTTTTTTTAATGATACGGCGACCACCGAGATCTACACTCTTTCCCTACACGACGCTCTTCCGATCTAACACCCAGAATGTCGTGGACTACAAGGGTATCCTGCCCGAAGGCCGCGTTTTCACCTGGAAGGAAATCGGCAAGTTTCCGCCGAGCAAAAACATCCTGATGCACTCGGTCATCTACCGCACCGAAATCCTGCGCGCCTGCGGCATGGAGCTGCCCAAGCACACCTTCTATGTTGACAACATCTTTGTCTACCAGCCGCTGCCGCAGGTCAAAACCATCTACTACATGAACCTTGACCTCTACCGCTACTTCATCGGGCGCGAGGATCAGAGCGTCAATGAGGCCAACATGATCAAGCGCGTTGACCAGCAGCTGCGCGTCACCCGCATTATGATGAACGCGGTCGATGTCTACGCCCTGCCGCCGGAGCAGGCCAAGCTGCGTGCCTACATGCTGAACTATTTCTCGATGATGATGGCGATCTCCAGCATCTTCCTGACGCTGGACGGCAGCAAGGAGGCGATGGCCAAGCGCCGCCAGCTGTGGGATGACCTCAAGGCGCACGACGGCCACCTCTACCGCCGCTGCCGCTTCTCGGTGGCGGAGGGCTGCAACCTGCCCGGCTGGCTGGGCAGCAAGATCAGCATCGGCGGCTACCGCATCGCCCAGAAGCTCTTCAAGTTCAATTAAGGAAGTTTTATGCGTAATTACGATGTTATTTTGTTTGATTTGGACGGCACGCTCACCGACTCCGCGCCGGGCATTTTAAACTCGGTGCGTTACGCCTGCCGCAAGCTGGGACTGCCTATCCCCGGCGAGGAAACGCTGCGCCGCTTTCTCGGCCCACCGCTTATCGCCTCCTTCCGGGAGCTGATGGGGCTGGACGCCGCCGACGCAGACCGCGCCGTCAGCGCCTTTCGGGAGTATTTCCCCACGAAGGGCCTGTTTGAGAACGAGGTCTACCCGGGCGTCCCGGCCCTGCTGGCCGATCTGAAGGCCGCCGGGAAAACCGTCATCCTCGCGACGAGCAAGCCCGAGGCGTTCGCCAGGCGCATCATGGAGCACTTCGATTTAGCGCGGTACTGCGATTTTATCTGCGGTGCCACGCTGGATGAGACCCGCACCGACAAGGCCGAGGTCATTGCCTACGCACTGGAAACTGCGGGCATCACCGACAAGACCGGCCTTGTCATGGTCGGTGACCGCGAGCATGATGTGCTGGGTGCCAAAAAGAACGGCCTGCCCTGCATCGGTGCTGTCTACGGCTACGGCACAGCCGGGGAGCTGACCGCCGCCGGGGCCGCCGCTCTGGCCGAGACGGTGGATGAGCTGCACAAGCTGCTGCTGGGATAAATCAAATGGGAGACAGCCCGCGCTGCCTCCCGTTTTTTATTGGTCTCGGTCGTTGTAATAGAGATACCACCCGCGGAAGCCGTACCCGATGCCGAGAGCGCCCAGCGTCAGCAGCATAGCCGCCTTGTCGGGCCAAAGCGGCATATTCCGGGTGCAGACCCAGACCACCGCCAATGCAAGGCATACAAGCACCGGCAGGCCGTAGTGCAGAAATCTCTGCACCCGCAGCCGCTTCGGGTCGCCCTCCGCCGCCAGCGCCGATGGATCGCACACCTCGCACCGCACCCGCAGGATCGGGATATTGCTCACATGACTTGAATACCGCACGGCCCTGTACTCGATGCCGTCCAGCATAAACCGCGGCGTCATGCCCTCGTGGGTGATGACGATCTCCTCGCCGCAGCCCGCCGCCCAGGCCAACAGCTCGGCGGTAAACTCCTGCGGGGTTGCAATGGCGGTGTCCGGCGTAAAGGTAAACTGCCGCTTATGCTCGGCAGCCGCCATTTTCCGGTAGTCCTGCACCCAGCCGGTAAACCAGCCGCCCGCCGGGGCAGGGGCCTGCATCCGCTTAAGGCAGCTGTCCACATCCAGCTCTGCCGCCGTTCGGTCGCCGGCGGCCAGTTCCGTGCAGAAGGCGGCTGCCGCCGCCAGCTTTTGCTGCTCGGCCTCCAGCCGTTGCCGCTGGCGTTCAGCAGCCTCGGCCAGAGGCAGGGTGCCGTTCAGCACGGTGCCGATCTCCTCAACCGGCATATCCAGTGTGCGCAGCATCCGGATCAGCTTCAGCGCGCGCACATCCGCCTGCGAATAGATGCGATACTCATTTTCAGGGTTGCGGGCAGGGGTCAGCAGCCCGGCCTGCTCATAATAGCGGATATTGCGGGCGGACACGCCCGATTGCTCCGCTGCCTGCTTGATGTTCATAACATCACGCTCCTTTCGCTCTCACCTTACACCCTGCACCAACTGGAAGGTCAATACTTTTTCATAAAATAACCATACCATATTTGTAAAATTTGTGCTATACTGTTTTCATATATCAGTGTAAGAGAGGGAATATATCATGTACAAACCCGGTGACGATAAATTGGAAGTCCGCGAGCTGCTTGTCAAGGCATTCGCCAGCGCGTGGGAGGCCGGCGACAAGGCCGTTGACCGCGACACCTACATCAATTCCAGCATCAATGTGATCGACTCTCTGCAGGTCGGCCCCGAGATGATCTACGGTGAGGAAGGCCAGGGCCTGCTGGACGACGAGCTCGACCATCTGCCCGATATGCTGCGTGCCGACGGTGCGTGGGTCTACTACGCCGTGCCCGCAGAGAACTACTTCATCCTGACCTGGATGGAGGACGCCGAAAAGGCCGCCGCCAAGGTCAACTCCCTGAAGGACGAGGATGACAGCCTGGCCTGCATCGTTGACCTGACGCAGGAGTGGACCCGCGCCGCAGAATAACCGCCGGAAACGCCGCGAGAGGGGAGGGGAACGCATGAGCCGCGATACGATACGTCTGCCGCACGACGCCTACCGGCTGCTGCAGACGCTGCGTGCTGCCGGGCACAGTGCCTACGTGGTGGGCGGCTGCGTGCGCGACAGCCTGCTGGGCCGTCTGCCCGGCGACTGGGACATCTGCACCTCCGCCCGGCCCGACGAGATGAAGGCGCTGTTCTGCAGCCAGCGCCTGATCCTGACCGGCGAAAAGCACGGCACGGTGGCCGTCATTCTGCACGGAAAGCCGTATGAGATGACGACCTACCGTCTGGACGGCAGCTACCGCGACCACCGCCACCCCGATAACGTACAGTTTGTGGACGACCTGGCCGCCGACCTGGCACGGCGGGATTTCACGATCAACGCCATGGCCTACGCCCCCGGCGAGGGAGTCATCGACCTGTACGGCGGGCGCAGCGATCTGGCCGCGCGTGTCGTGCGGTGCGTCGGCACGCCCGCGGACCGCTTTGCCGAGGATGCGCTGCGCATCCTGCGGGCGCTGCGGTTCGCGGCGAAGCTCGGCTTTACGCTCGACCCCGCCACCGAAGCCGCCGCGCTGGCCGCGCGGGATACGCTGCACACCGTCAGCGCCGAGCGGCTTTACGCCGAGCTGGACGGGCTGCTGCTCAGCCCCGGCGCGGGGAAGGCACTGGCGCAGTACGGCGAGATTTTAAGCGGCGCTGTGCCGGAGATCCTGCCCTGCATCGGCTGCACCCAGCCCGGAAAATGGCATTGCTACGACGTCTGGCAGCATTCTGCCGCCGCCGTGGGCGCACTGGACCTGCGCGGGCAGGACACCCGCGGCGTGCGGGTGCTGTGCTGGGCCACGTTTTTGCATGACATTGCCAAGCCGCTCTGCCGCAGCGTCGGGCCGGACGGGGCTGCGCATTTCAAAGGCCACAATCAGCGCGGTGCGCAGCTGGCGCGGGTCATCCTGCGCCGCCTGAAGGCCCCCGCCTACCTTGTGGACGGCGCGGTGGGGCTGATCGCCGTGCACGACGCCCCGCTGCCCGCCGACGATGTGGGCATTTTAAAGCAGCTGAACCGCAGCGGGGCGATCTTTCTGCGCCGTCTCTGTGCGCTGAAATACGCCGACCTTGACGCCCACGCCAATACACCCGAGGTTGCCGCCCGCCGCGCCGATGTAGCAGCCTTTGAGCGCCGCATGAACGAGCTGGCCAAAACCGGCTGCTACACCATGCGCCAGCTGGCCGTCAACGGCGCGGATCTGATGGACATCGGCATCCCCGCCGGGCCGGGCGTCGGCGCAACACTGCAAACGCTGCTGAACGACGTTATGGAGGGCACACTGCCCAATGAGCGGGAAGCCCTGCTGGCGGCAGCGGTAAAGTGAAGGGTATCCGCACCCCTTTTCCGCCGCTTTGCAGGGAGGGGTCTTGCCCCCTCTGCGGACGCATATAGAATGCGCCCCTACGGACTGTGCGGCCAAACGGGTCATTGGCGGATACCGCCCTCTACACCGTAGGGGCGGATTCCATATCCGCCCGCGGGGCTGGCCGCCCTACATACTGCATTATAAATCACCTGGAAATTTACAAAGGGGGTTCCCACTATGTCCATCCAAAACGAAATCCTCAACGCTATCGCATCCCGGCGCAGCTGCCGGGCCTATAAGCCGGAGCAGATCACGGCGGAGGAGCTGGAGGCCGTCACCACCGCAGGCACCTGGGCCGCTACCGCTATGGGCAGGCAGAGCCCCGTCATGGTCGCTGTGCAGGACAAGGAAACGCTGGCCGAGCTGTCCCGCCTGAACGCCGCCGTCATGGGCACCAACAACGACCCGTTCTACGGCGCACCCACCGCGGTGCTGGTCCTGGGCGAGAAAAATAACCCCAACGGCGTGCAGGACGCCAGCCTTGTGATGGGCAATCTGCTGCTGGCCGCGTCCGGCATCGGTCTGGGCTCCTGCTGGATCAACCGCGCAAAAGAGACGTTTGAAACGCCCGAGGGCAAGGCTCTGCTGGCCAAGTGGGGCCTTGATCCCGAGAAGTACATCGGCGTCGGCTACTGCATTCTTGGCTATCCCGCGCCCAATGGCACCCGCACACCCGGCCCCCGCAAGGCCGGCTATGTCCTGCACGTATGATTTTCGGCGTCGGCATCGACCTGTGTGACGCAGGCCGCCTTGAAAAAAGTTTGGCGAAGCAGAGCTTTCTCGACCATGTATTTGCGCCGTCGGAGCAGGCCCTGCTGGCATCCTTAGGCGAAAAGCGACGCGCCGAGACCGCCGCCGCAAATTTTGCGGCCAAGGAAGCCTTCTTGAAGGCCGCCGGCACCGGTCTGGGCGGCTTTGCCATGCCCGAGCTGGCCGTACTGCGCCAAAAGAGCGGTGCGCCCTATTTTGCCCTGACTGGCGCAGCCGCTGCCTGGGTCAGGGAGCAGGCCCTGACCGTTCATGTCAGCCTGACCCATGAGCGCGGGCTGGCAAATGCGCTTGTGCTTTTGGAGAAAGAGTAATTCTTGGCCCCCTCTGCGAGGGGGCTCCGCCCGCAGGCGGTGGGGGAGAGAGCTTCGCGGCAACCCGAAATATTTCGGGCTGCCGCAAGGTTCTCTCCCTCCGGCCCTACGGGCCACCTCCCTCGCAGAGGGAGGCAAGTATGTCACGGAGGTGACCTATGCCCGGCAAAACGACACGCAGCAGCAATCTGGAGCTGCTGCGCATTCTGTGCATGCTGCTTATCATCGGCGACCATCTGACCGGGCAGAGCGGCATTGCGGACTACACCACCCTGCCGTCGTCCTTCGCGTTCTGCCTGATCGGCTGCGGGTCGCGCATTGCGTGCAGCGTCTTTGTGCTGATCGGCGGCTGGTTCCTGTGTGAGCAGCCGTATAAGACCCGCCGCCCGCTCTCGCTGTGGCTGTCGCTGTGGCTCTATACCGTGCCTGTGACGCTGCTGTGCAAGCTCGCCGGGCTGGATGTCTCGTGGGGCGCACTGCGCTGGGCAGCGTTCCCGGCGTCCACGCGGCAGCTGTGGTTCATCTCGGACTATCTGCTGCTCTTGCTCTGTGTGCCGCTGCTCAACCGCCTGCTGCGCGGGCTGTCCCGCCCGGCGCACCGCGGTCTGCTGGCTGTGCTGGCTGTGCCGCTTATCGTCTACCCGACGCTGTTCGGCGAGAACGGCGCGGTCAGCGACACCGCATGGATGTTTTTGTATGAGTACCTGCTCATCGCCTACCTGCGCCGCTGGCCGGACAACCGGCTGGCGCACCTTTTGCAGCACCGCGCGGCGGCGCTCGGGCTCGGGCTGGGGCTGCCGCTTCTCAACACGATTCTGCGTGCTGTGCTCGAGACACGCGGCCTGACCGACGGCAAGGCGTTCCAGTACATGGCCTACTATCGCACGGCGCTGGGCGCACTGCCCAACCTGCTGGCCGCGCTGGCGCTGTTCTACCTGTTCAAGGGGCTGAACCTCGGTTGCGTGCGGTGGGTCAATGCCCTGGCCGGCACAACGCTGGGCGTCTACATCCTGCATCAGGTGCCCGCGTTCCGCGGCCTTTTATGGAACGGCCTGCTGCAGGCAGAGGCGCACCACGGGTCGGTGGGGTATACGCTGCTTGCGATTTTGGCCGTGTTCCTCGGCTGTGCGGCGGTGGACGCCCTGCGCACGGCACTTGTGATGCGCCCTCTGGAAAATACCCACCTGTTTAAGGCGCTGTGCGAAAAAGGCGACGCGCTCGCCGCAAAAATCACAGCGGATGATTAAAAAGACCTCCCTCTGCTTATACTTTCAGTAACAAGCAAAGGGAGGTCTTTTCTATGGAAGTGCACCGCGGAGAGGTTTTTTACGCCGATCTAAGCCCCGTCGTGGGGTCCGAGCAGGGGGGCATACGTCCGGTACTTATCATTCAGAATGAGATCGGCAACCGGCACAGCCCCACGGTCATTGCGGCAGCCATCACAAGCCGCCAGGACAAGAACCGTCTGCCGACGCACATCAGCGTGCGGGCGGACCGCTGCGGGCTGGCCAAGGACAGCATCATTTTGACCGAGCAGATCCGCACGCTGGATAAGCGCCGTCTGCGGGAGCGCGCCGGTGTCATCCCGCCCGACGATATGCGCCGCGTCGATGAGGCGCTGGGGGTCTCTATGGGGCTGGAAAGCCAGGATGTGCATACGAATACGGGGTACTTTTGAGCAGCTGCTTTGTAGGGGCCGGGGACGCCCGGCCCGCAGCCTTGCCAATGCACCCCTCTTTAATAGTCGCTTTGTAGGGAGGGGTCTTGACCCTTCCGCGGGGCGTCGGGGACGCCGAGCCTTACCGCTGCCGTCCTTTTACGGCAAAAAATTCGCCGCCACAGGTGCCAAAATCGCGGTCATGATGCCCGCTACGGCAATCGCAAGGCCGCTCATGGCGCCCTCGATCTCACCCATCTGCAGGGCCTTGCTCGTGCCGATCGCGTGCGCCGATGTGCCGAGCGCCAAACCCTTCGCCAGCGGATCGGTGATGCGGCAGATCTTGCAGACCGTCTCACCCAGCAGGCTGCCGACGATACCGGTCAGGATGATGACCGCACCGGCCAGCGCCGCCGTGCCGCCCAGCGTCTCGGCCACATCCATGCCGATGGCCGTCGTAACGGATTTCGGCAAAAAGCTCACGGCGTGGGCGCGCTCCAGCTTGAGCACCCAGGCCATCGCCAGCACACTGCCCAGGCTCGTCAGCACGCCCGCGGCAATCGACGCAAAAATCGCGGCCAGGTTCTTTTCCAGCAGCTCCCACTTTTCATACAGCGGGATCGCCAGGCTGACTGTGGCGGGCATCAGAAGCCAGTTCACGGGCTGGGCGCTGGACTTGTAATCGGCGTAGGGCACGCCGAAGCAGCTCAAAAACACGATGACGAAGATACTGCCCATCAAAAGGGGATTGAACAGCGCCTTGCCGGTCTTGCGGTTGATCCAGACGCCCGCGGCGTAGGCCGCCAGCGTGGCCAGCACGCCCCAGCTGCCGCATTGCTGCAAAAATTCAGCCATTTTTGTGCTCCTTTCCGCCCGCGCATTTCTGCGCGACCATGCCCGTGACCGCCATGACCAGTGCTGTGATCGGCACAATCGCCAGCACGGCGGGCAGTAAAAGATTCATCAGCTGGCTGCCCAGCTCCATGACGCCCGCCGCCGCAGGCACGAACAGCAGCGGGAAGATGCCGGTCAGAAACAGCCCGGTCTCCCGCACCTGATCGAGCTTGAGCACGCCGAATTTGAGCGCCGCGGCCAGCAGCAGCAGGCCGTACACGCTGGCCGGGATCGGCAGCGGCAGCACCGCCGCCAGCACCTCGCCCGCCAGGCAGAACGCCGTGATGCGGGCAAACTGGAAAATGTACTTCACACAATAACCCTCTTTTTTACAAAATTCGTGTACCATCATACCACGCCGCCCGGCTTTCAGCAAGTTGTACATTGTATGAAAACCATCCACATTTTCCTATCGGCATTGTGGGAATCGGCACTTGTATTTTGGGGGTGAGTGTGGTATACTAACCGAAAATAAATGATTTTCACTTGAAAAGAGGTTTTGACTATGTCTTTACTGAAAAAGCTGGCCGGTCTGGCCGTGGGTGCCGCTGCTGTGGGCGCTGTCGCTTATGTTTTACAGAACCGTGAGCATCACGACGACGAGTACGAGCATATTTGGGGCCCGGAGGACGAGGTCGAACCTGAGACCGATTCCGCCGAGCCCGCCGCTGACGATGCGTCCGCCGAGGCTGAACCCGCCCCCGCTGCCGCACCTGAGGAACCTGCCGCCCCCGCCGAGGAGCCGAAGCCCGAAGAACCCGCGGACGTTGCTGAAACGCCCGCCGCTAAGACTCCCGACTTTGACGCCCCCAACGTGAACCCCGTGGAGCTGGGTCATGTTGAGGCATCCCGCACGCCGGACGGCAAGATCGACCCCACCCAGATCGTTGACCCCGCTGTGGCCGGCGATTGGGAGGAGCAGGGCTGCAAGGGCTGATACACCAAACGCGCAAGGCGCATCTTTGTTTTAGGGCAAAGGTGCGCCTTTTTGTTTTTTGCGTTACCGTGCGGGCGGGCACGCTCCTCCCGCAGCTGTAGGGGGCGGCGTCCCCGACGCCCCGCGGGCGGATATGGAATCCGCCCCTACGGTTTTCACCGCCCTGTAGGGGCCGCACATGTGCGGCCCGCGGCCTTCCCGCATACGGCCTTTTATGGGAATCCTCCGGGCCGGGCATACCCGACCCCTACACCGTGCCTATGGCTTTCCGCGCACAAATGTCCGTGAAATTACTACAAACCCACTTTACAACTTTACTGCACTAAAGTATAATAGAATTTGTATCGGATCAGAGAGGTAGGAATGTTATGGAGATCGAACTCAACCGCTTTACCCCCGCCGAACAGGCGACCTTCCGCCTGCGTGCCCTGTATGAGCAGGCCGGCTACCGCAAATACCGCGCGTCCCGCTTTGAGGAATACGCCCTGTATCAGGAGTATCAGCGCTTTCTGCCGGACGCACAGGTCATCACCTTCACCGACCTGGACGGCAAGCTGCGGGCCATCAAGCCCGACGTAACGCTGTCCATCGCCAAGACGGCCCAGCCCGCGGCAGGGGAGTGCAAGCGCTTTTATTATAATGAGGAGGTCTGCCGCCCCAGCCGCGAGAGCCACACCTTCCAGACCATCCACCAGATGGGATTGGAGAGCATGGGCGCGGTGGATGCCGACGAGCAGGCCGCCGTGGTGCGGCTGGCCCTGCAAAGCCTGGCCGCGCTGGATGTGCCCACCGTGCTGGAAATCAGCCACATGGGCTACCTGACCGGCCTGCTGGACGCGCTGCATGTCCCCGCCGAGGCACGCGCGAAGCTGCTTGATTTCCTGCGCGCCAAGAACGCCCACGAGCTGCGCACCGCCGCGCTGGCCGCGGGGCTGGACGAATCCGCCGCTGCCGCGTTGACCGGCCTGCTCGACCTGCACGGCCCGCTGGGTGCAACGCTGACCGCCGCCCGCGCCGCCTGCCGGTGCGAGACCCAGCGCGCAGCGCTGGAGGAATTGCAGGCTTTGCAGAATGCGCTGGGCGAGGCGGGCCGCGGCACCCGGCTGGACCTGAGCATGGCCGACGAAATGGAGTATTACAACGGCCTTGTGTTCACCGGCTACGTCGCGGGCATCCCGTGCGCGGTGCTCAAGGGTGGGCGGTATGACTACCTGATGCAGCGGTTCACGCCGGGGGCGAACGCCATCGGCTTTGCCATCTACTTAGACGAGCTGGAACGCCTGGCCGCGCCGCTGCCCCCCGTGCAGCAGCAGGGCCGCGAGAAAAGCTGGCTGAACATTGCCCTGCCGAAGGGCCGCCTCGGCGACAAGGCGTACAAGCTGCTGGCGGGCGCGGGCTACAGCGCCACCGAGGACTACAACGACACCCGCAAGCTCGTGGTCGAGAACCCCGACGCCTGTGTGCGGTACTTCCTCGTCAAGCCCAGCGACGTTGCGATTTACGTCGAGCACGGCGCGGCAGACATCGGCATCGTCGGCAAGGACATTCTGACCGAGTCCGGCGCAGACGTGTATGAGCTGCTGGATACCGGCATGGGCAAGTGCCGGATGTGCGTGGCCGGGCCTGCGGGCTTCACCGACGACGAGAGCCGCGCCTTGCGCGTAGCTACAAAATTTGTCAACATTGCCCGCGACCACTACGAGCGCCGCGGACGCGACATCGACATTGTCAAGCTGAACGGCTCCATTGAGCTGGCCCCGATTTTGGGCCTGTCCGACGTCATCGTCGATATTGTCGAGACCGGCACGACCTTAAAAGAAAACGACCTGACCGTGATCGAGGAGTTTATGCCGATTTCGGCGCGGTTCATTGCCAACAAGGCAAGCTACAAGTTCAAATACGCCCAGCTGACCGAGCTGCTGAATAAGATGAAGGAGGCCCTTGCAAAATGATCCGTCTGTATGACTTTGATGAGGTACGCCCCGAGGAAATTCTGAACCGTGACATCCGCGCCGAGGCCGACGTGGAGGCCACCGTCGATGCGATTATTGCGGACGTCCGCGCCCGCGGCGACGCCGCCCTGATCGAGTACGCCGCCAAATTCGACCACGCCGAGCTGACCGACGTGCGGGTCAGCCAGGCCGAAATTGAGGAAGCCTTTGCCGAGCTGGAAAAGACCGATCCCGAGTTCATCACGACGCTGAAGATGGCCGCCGAGAACATCCGCCACTTCCATGAGCAGCAGCTGCACAAAAACTTTGTGGTCAACGACAAGCCCGGCATCGTGCTGGGGCAGAAGTACACCCCCATCCAGCGCGCGGGCGTTTACGTGCCGGGCGGCACGGCGGCGTACCCGTCCACCGTGCTGATGGATGTCATTCCCGCCAAGGTCGCGGGCGTCGGGCAGATCGTCATGACGACCCCCGCGGGACGGGACGGCAAGGTGAACCCCGCGATTCTGGCCGCCGCCGTCATTGCGGGCATTGATTTGATTTTTAAAACGGGCGGCGCACAGGCCGTGGCAGCCCTTGCCTACGGCACCGAGAGCGTCCCCGCCGTGGATAAGATCGTCGGCCCCGGCAATATCTACGTGGCCACGGCAAAGCGGAAGGTGTTCGGCAAGGTCGGCATTGATATGATCGCAGGCCCGTCGGAAATTCTCGTGCTGGCAGACGGCACCTGCAACCCCGCATGGGTCGCCGCCGACCTGCTCAGCCAGGCCGAGCACGACAAGCTGGCCAGCCCGGTGCTCGTCACCGACAGCCGGGATTTAGCCAAGGCCGTGCAGGCGGAACTGGAGGTGCAGATCCCGCAGCTGCCCCGCGCCGCCATCGCCCGCGCCAGCGTGGACACGAACGGCAAAATTATTGTCACCGACGACATGAACAAGGCCATTGAGGCCGTGAACATCATTGCGCCGGAGCACCTGGAAATCTGCGTCGATGACCCGTTCGCGGTGCTGAACTCGGTGCAGAACGCGGGCAGCATCTTCCTGGGCAAAAACGTGCCCGAGGCACTGGGCGACTACTTTGCCGGCCCGAACCACACGCTGCCCACCAGCGGCACGGCGCGGTTCTCGAGCCCGCTGGGCGTCGATGATTTTGTGAAGAAGTCGAGCTTTATCTATTACACCCGCGAAGCCCTCGGCGAGGTGCAGGGACGCATCGCCAATTTTGCCGAGCACGAGGGGTTACATGCCCATGCCAAGAGTGTGACGATCCGGTTTGAGGAATGAGCTTGCCAAAAAGGAAGCCCAATCGTTTGCCGCGGTTTGATTACGGAACGGTTGGTGCGTATTTCATCACGATTTGTGCCCGGGAAAAGAAGAAAGTTTTTGGCCGCGTTGTAGAGGTGCGTGCCAACCAAACCATTCCGGCATTCGTTTCCACGCTCAAGCGCATGACAAACCGCACCGCAGGCGTGCAATTATGGCAGCGCGGCTACTACGACCACATCATCCGCGACCAGCTCGACTATGACACCATCTGGCAATATATCGACGAAAATCCCGCCAAATGGCCCCACGATCAATTCTACACTTCGGACGGGGAGGAACACCCATGAGCCGTTATTTTACCAAAACCCTCGCTTCGCTGGAGCCGTACACCCCCGGCGAACAGCTTAAAATCGCTGACATTGTCAAACTCAACGCCAACGAAAACCCGTACCCGCCCGCGCCCGGCGTGGCGGCGGCGGTGGCCGCGGCAGTGCCGGGGCTGCGGCTGTACTCTGATTTGACCAACGGCGATCTCAACGCCGCCATCGCGCGCCACTGGGGCGTGCGCCCGGAGAATATCCTCTGCGGCAACGGCAGCGACGAGAACCTGCTGCTGGCCCTGCGCGCGTTCTGCGACGAGAGCACGCCGCTGGCCTTCGCCGATGTGACCTACAGCTTTTACACGGTGCTGTGTGATTTACTGCACATCCCGCAGCACATCATCCCGCTGGAGGCTGACCTGACCATCGACCTGAAAAAATACTGCGGCCTGCACGAGACGATTGTCATTGCCAACCCGAACGCGCCCACCAGCCTGCTGGCCCCGGTGGACGCCATCGAGGAGGTGCTGCAAACAAACCCCGACAACATCGTGATCGTGGACGAGACCTACGTCGAGTTCGCGCCTGCCGGGTCGTCCTGTCTGCCGCTTTTGGAAAAATATGACAATCTCGTCATCACCCATACCTTCTCCAAAACGCACAATCTGGCGGGTGCACGGCTGGGCTTCTGCATTGCACGGCCCGCGCTGATTGCCGACATGAACCGCGTCAAGTTCAGCTACAGCCCCTACAACGTCAACGCCATGACCCAGGCCGCGGGCGCGGCGGCGATCTCCGACGAGGACTATTTTGCCGATGTAACGGCAAAGATCATTGCCGAGCGCACCCACACCACCGACGAGCTGCGCCGCCGCGGGTTCACGGTGTTTGACTCGGCCACAAATTTTTTGTTTGCGACCACAGACCGTATGCCCTGTGTGGAAATTTTTGAAAAGCTGCGCGCCCGCGGCATTTTAATCCGCCACTTCAACGCGCCGCGCATCTCGGACTATCTGCGCATCACGATTGGCACACCCGAGCAGATGCAGCGGTTCTTTGCGGCGCTGGATGAGATCCTGGGTGAATAAATGCCGCTCCCACAGCGCAAGACACCGCGCCTGAAGGGCTATGATTCCATTCTCACCAACCCGGCCCGCCGGCCCATGGATAAGTTTTATACAGAGGGGGAGAACCATACATGATCGCAATCGTTGACTACGGCGTGGGCAACCTGTTCAGCCTGTCGTCCAGCGTCAGAAGCCTGGGCGCAGAGGTGCGGGTGACCCGCGACGCCGCGGACCTGCGGGCGGCGGATCATATCCTGCTGCCGGGCGTCGGGGCGTTCGCCGACGCAATGGCCAAGCTCGAAGCCACGGGCCTTGTGCCCGTTCTGCGCGAGGAAACGCAGAAAAAGCCGCTGCTGGGCATCTGCTTAGGCATGCAGCTGCTGTTTGAAAAAAGCTGCGAGTACGGCGAGCACCGCGGCCTCGGCCTGATTCCCGGCGAGGTCTGCCCGCTGGCGGACGACCTGACCGATCCGGCGCTCAAGGTGCCGCACATCGGCTGGAATGCCATGGACATTGTGCCCGGGCGCGAGGCCGACCCGCTGTTCAAGTACATCAAAAACGGCGAGTACGTCTATTACGTACACAGCTATTACGCCAAAAACTGCGCTGCATCGACACTAGCGACGAGTGACTACAGCATCCCCGTCACGGGCGCGGTGCGGCAGGGGCTGGTGTACGGCACCCAGTTCCACCCCGAAAAATCCGGTGATACCGGCCTGCGGCTGTTAAAGGCCTTTGCCGAGCTGTAAGCGAGAGGGAGGAAGTACCATGAAGCTATACCCCGCCATTGACCTGCGCGGCGGCCAGGCCGTGCGGCTTTATCAGGGCGATTACGACCGAATGACCGTCTACAACGCAGACCCCGTCGCCCAAGCGCAGCAATTTATCGACGCAGGTGCGAAGTATTTGCATGTCGTCGATCTGGACGGCGCCAAGGACGACACCACGGCCAATTTGCAGACGATTGCCGCCATTGCCAAGCTGGGCGGCCTCAAAATCGAGGTCGGCGGCGGCATCCGCGACGAGGCGCGCATCCAACGGTATCTTGACCTCGGCGCGGACCGCTGCATTCTGGGCACGGTGGCCGTGAAAAACTTCGATTTCACGGCAGAAATGGCACAGAAATACGGCGCACAGATCGCCGTCGGCGTTGACATGAAGGACGGCGCTGTCGCTGTCAACGGCTGGAAGGAGGTCACCCCCGAGCCGGGCGTGGCATTTTGCCGCCGCTGCGCCAATGCGGGCGTCAAGGCCATTATTGCCACCGATATTTCCCGGGACGGCACGATGCAGGGCACCAATATGGCGCTGTACCGTGAGCTTTTGACGATTCCCGGCATCGAGGTCACGGCCAGCGGCGGCATTGCCGCCATGGCCGAGCTGGCCGAGCTTTCCGCTATGCACTGCCACGCAGTCATTTTGGGGAAGTCGATTTATACGGGAGCGATTGATCTGGCCGAGGCCGTGAGGCTGTACGAGGGGGAATGAGGACATGATTACCAAACGCATAATTCCTTGTCTGGACGTCAAAAACGGGCGCGTGGTCAAGGGTGTCAACTTTGAAGGACTGCAGGACATGGCCGATCCCGTCGAGATGGCGCGGTACTACAACGCCTCCGGCGCGGACGAGCTGGTGTTCTACGATATTACCGCCAGCGTCGAGGGGCGCGGGCTGTTCACCGATATTTTGCGCCGGGTCGCAAGTCAGATTTTTATCCCGCTGACCGTCGGCGGCGGCATCAACACGCTGGACGACTTTGACCGCGTGCTGAAATGCGGTGCGGACAAGGTCAGCGTCAACTCGGGGGCCATCCGCAACCCCGGCATCATCCCGGCTGCCGCGCAGAAATACGGCAACCAGTGCGTGGTGCTCTCCGCCGATATTAAGCGTGTGGACGGCAAATTCATGCTGTTCGCCAAGGGCGGGCGCGAGAACACAGGCATCGACGCGCTGGACTGGCTGGAGCAGGGCGTCAAAAACGGCGCGGGCGAGCTGGTCGTGAACTCCATCGACACTGACGGCGTGAAGAACGGCTTTGATCTGGAGCTGCTGGACGCCGTGGCCGCACGCTGTGCCGTGCCCATCATCGCCTCCGGCGGCGCAGGCAAAAAGGAGGATTTCCTTGAGCTGTTCCGCAATCACCCGGCAGTAGATGCCGGTCTGGCCGCGTCGATCTTCCACACAAAGCAGGTGGAAATCAACGATTTGAAGCGGTATTTGCGGGAGAACGGGGTGGAGATGCGGGTGTGATCGCCCCTTCGCCATGCATCCACCCGGTAGGGGCCGCACATGTGCGGCCCGCAACATTCCCAAAAGTGTCCTCTTGCGGGAAAGCCGCGGGCCGGGCATGCCCGGCCCCTACTGCGTAATAATAGCAAACCTACACTTTACCTCTTGCCAAAACTCACAAAAAGAGGTACACTAAACTATATTACTTTAGGAGTGTCCACCATGGAAATCACCGAGAATTCCAAGACTCTCAAATTTGACGCAAACGGCCTGATCCCGGCCATCGTACAGGACCATTATACCAAAGAGGTGCTGACCCTCGCCTACATGAATGCCGAGACGCTGGCCCTGACGATTGCCGAGGGCCGCACCGTATTCTGGTCCCGCAGCCGCCGGGAGATCTGGCGCAAGGGCGAGACCTCCGGCAACGTGCAGCAGGTCGTCTCCATCACCGCCGACTGCGACAAGGACGCGCTCGTCATCGACGTCGTCAAATCCGGCCCCGCCTGCCACACCGGCGCGGAGAGCTGCTTCTTCAACCCGGTCTATGTCTCCGATGAGCTGAAGCAGTTCACCTGGCAGGGCCTGTACGCACTCATCGAGGGCCGCAAGACCGACCCGAAGGAGGGCAGCTACACCACCTATCTGTTCGACAAGGGCCTGGAAAAGATCCTCAAAAAGGTCGGTGAGGAATCCACCGAGGTCATCATTGCAGGCTCCAAGCGCGACAGGGAGGAGACCATCTACGAGATCAGCGACCTGGCTTACCACGTCATGGTGCTGATGATCGAGCTGGGCATTTCCGTAGAGGACATCACGAAGGAACTCGAAAAACGACACGTAATTGACCATAAGGTCAAACAGGAAAGGATGCAGTAACTATGGCAGGCGAATACCTGAAAAGCTCTGTACACGTTCATTCCAAATTGTGCGACGGTAAGAACACGCTGGACGAGATTGCGGTCACGGCATGGCGGAACGGTCTGCAAACGCTGGGCTTCAGCGGACACAGCCACACCCCCTGTGATCTGGAATATTGCATGACCCAGAGCCGTACCGCCCTGTACAAGGCGCAGGTCGCCAAGCTGAAGGAGCGCTACGCCGGCAAGCTGGATATTCTGTGCGGCTTGGAATGGGATCTGTTCAGCGACGATGACCCGACCCAGTACGACTACTGGATCGGCAGCACGCACTATGTCAAGGGGCCCAAGACCGGCAAGTATTATGAGATCGACTGGCGCGAGGAGGATCTGCGCGCCTGCATCGACGACGATTTTGACGGCGATGCGCTGGCCGTGGTTGAGGCTTACTTTGCCAATGTGGCCAAGGTTGCCGAGAAGAAGCCCACGATCTTGGGCCACTTCGACCTGATCAAGAAGATCAACGGTGACGGCAAGTTCTTTGATGAGAATGACCCCCGCTACACCGCCGCCGCCAACGCCGCGCTGATGACCGCCGCCCGCAACCGTTGCGTGCTGGAGGTCAACACCTCTGCGGTGTACCGCGGTTTCCGCAAGGATTTCTTCCCGTCCGATGCGATTCTGAAGGAGTGGCTGGTGCTCAGCGGCAATGTCGTCATCACCGCCGACGCCCACGATACCAAGGCGCTGACCTTTGGTTTTGAGGCTGTCGCCGCCAAGCTGAAGGAGCTGGGCTACACGAAGGTCCAGGTGCTGGGCAAGGACGGCTTTACCCCCTGTGCGCTGTAAAGGCAACACCGCACAATTCCCGCCTGACGGCTTAAGCACCGCTCCGGCGGCTGCGGCACGGCATCTGCGTTGCCAAAATGCTCGATAAGACATCCAGTATTATCTGCGCTTTTGGCTTAGCAGCTGCCGCACCTCGCTCGCCGTATCGGCACTTAGAATTATGCGGTATTGCCTAAAATAATCCCCGAAAATTTTCCCGCCGCGGTGTAACACTGCGGCGGTTTTTGCGTTTCTTATGGCTGAAGGGCCCAAAACAAAAAACATCTGCGCAAAACGCAGGAGAAAATTCACCGTGAGATCCACAGCGAAATAATTTTCAAAAAAGTTTGCGCGGAGGGGTTGACAACCCCTCCGTATTTTTGTATAATAATACCTGCATTCTGGCGGCAGCCACTGTGGAGAGGTGTCCGAGTGGTTTATGGAACTGGTCTTGAAAACCAGCGATTCGCGCGAGCGGACCATGGGTTCGAATCCCATCCTCTCCGCCATTTTGTGATAACAAGTGAATATATAAAATCACTTTGACTTGTGGAGTAATACTCAAGAGGTCGAAGAGGCGCCCCTGCTAAGGGCGTAGGGTGGGAAACCGCCGCGAGAGTTCAAATCTCTCTTACTCCGCCAATGTAAAAACCGCGATACAACCTGCAAAGGTTGGTGTATCGCGGTTTTTCATTTGTCTGATAGTGTTAGATACTGTTGAATACTGTTAGATAATGCTTCGTAAATGGTTCGTAATCGGCCAAAAGTTCGTAAAAAGTTCGTAGTGATCCTCCCCAAAAATCACCGTAAAAAAGCGGCAGGCTGCCCACATTGAGCAGCCTGCCGCTTACTTATTTACCGTTGCTTTTCCCTTCGGTCTGCGTGCCGAAGTAGAACGCCACCACCATGGTGACGATCGTCATCACTGTGTCCGGCTGCAGGCCGCCCCGCAGCGCAAGAATTGCGAAAACTACAACAACCACAAGGGTGACGATGGTTTTCACCTTGATGAGCGCCGCCAGATTCTTCAAGAAGTCCTGCATCAGATTTTCCTCTCCTTCTCCTCGTGCCGTTCCAGATCGTCAATGCGATGGTTCGCGACTGCAATTTTTTCTTCCATCACCGGTATGCGCTGCGCAAAGTTGTTGTGCGTCCGCACCTCGCGTGTCAGCTCCTCGATCTTGGTGTCCGTTACGGCCTGCGCAACCTCCAGCTGGTGGGTGACCTTGTCGCTCAGGCTCTTGTTGTTGAAGTAGTTCGTTATCATCACGCCCACCAGGCTCAGCCCGGCCGTGATGAGCGCGATTATAATCTGCTCCATTGGCACCACCTCAGACCCATTCGCTCTTGTACAGCCCAGCATCCGTCAGGCCGCGGCTCTGGCACACGGCAAAGACGGCGTCTGCATCGCCCTGCGACACCGGCCCGACAGTTATCACCTGCAGCTTGCCGGTGCCGTTCTGGGCCGTCTGCGCGCCGCTGGCGGCCTGCTCCGGCTGCTGTACAGCGTGCTCGCCGGGGCGGTATGTAAACACCTGCCCGCTTGCCGTGGTGAAGTCGTTGTCCAGCCACACCAGCGGGTTGGTGCGCTTGCCGCCCAGGATGACCTCAAAATGCAGGTGTGCGCCGAACACGTTGCCGGTCACGCCGCTGTAGCCGATGATCTCGCCCTCTTTGACCTGCTGGCCGTACTTGACGCAATAGCTGCTCAGGTGCGCGTACCGCGTCTGCAGCACACTGCCCTTGTAGGGCGCGTGTTTGATTCTCACCATGTTGCCATAGCTCTGCATACCCGTCCGCGTGTGTCCGTCCCAGTCCTGGGTCTGATCCACGGTGCCGTCCTCGGCGGCATAGACCGGGCGGATATATATGTTGTCAATCTGGGTGCGCAGGTCAACGGCCTGGTGCAAACTGCCGTCATTGTAAAACCATCCTTGTGTGATGATGTGCTGGGCCAGAGGCCACGCCAGCAACACCTCACCGTTTGAAAGTCTCATTGATCTTCCTCCTCGTACAGCGGATTTTAAATCTGCTCATTCGTTGCGTTGCCGTCCTGCACCGTTTCAGCGTCCAGCGCATCGTAGTATTCCTGTGCCAGCGCCTCCACCTCTGCAATGTCATCTTCGGTCAGCAGGCCGTTGTCGTAGTGCGTGTACGCCTTGTCAAGCCAAAAGGCAACATCGCGTCCTGCTGCAATCTCTCGCTTGATACTGCGCAGGGTCAAATCGTGCCGTGCTTTACTCTTAATAGCCATTGTGATTTCTCCTTTCATGTTTGAGATGCAACAGCATCTTCCAAATCGGTAATGCGTTTAATGGGGTCTGCGCGTCCCGTCACAGTCGCGCTGTCGGCATCGGTCAGCACGGTGTTCACACCCGCAAGCGCGGGGATGGGCTGTGCGCCGGTGGCCGTAAAGGGGATGGGCTCCACCAGCTTGTAGCAAACTTGCACAGGTGTTCCTGCGGCGTACTGGTTGGCAAGGTGAGACTTCCACTCGTCTGTTGTTCCTCCCGCGTATGTATCATTGTAAATTCTGAAATAGTGGTTGTTGTCTGCTTCAACTGATATTCCGTTTTTGCATTGGTATGTATCATTTGCACTAACTGTCGGATATTGACTGCATACAATATCACCCTTAATTTGGGGAATCGTGGGAGTGGCTATTTCAGGCACTTGAAACACGAAGCCATATTTGTCAGGACTGTTGGTTGTTTGGAAGGTCCACTTTTCCGTCCCGTCAAGCGTCAGCATTTTCCACGTCTCTTTTCCGCCCCCGCTCACCGCGTCCACCTCGCCACCATACACGGTTTCAGGCAGGGTCAAGGTGTTGGTCTGACCCGTGTATGGCGTGTAGGTGGTGGGGGCGTTGGTGCCAGGAACGATGTACGGATATACTGTCCTGTCAACTGTTGCACCGGCACTCACAATCGTGTACCAATACTTAGTTACATCCCCAGCCAAGATCTCAAAAGCGCCTTTGGCGTTTAGCCACAGGTTCTTCCCATTTCTCTGCACCACAATACTAGCGGAAATTCCTTCACCTGTATCCAGCCCGTAGTATTTTCCGGGCGGCAGCTGCCAAACCGGGAACGTCGGGCTATCCACACTAGTCTGTGTGGTGCCGGATATATGAATACCGCCATCCGGGACATACTCATGCGTGATGCCTTTGTATGTGTCTTTATTAAATGGTTTTATATTCAGCAGATTCTCCCCGCACCGTTCGACTGTCACGCTGTCCCTGCCCTTGATGGGACGAATGTTCTCCGGTGACGGCGTTCCTGTGCCCTCCTGCATGGGTTCCCAGCTGGCCTTTACCCCAAGCGGGTATCCCGCAACGGGGTAGCACACAACAGGGTTGCCGCTTTCTTCCAGCGGCGGGCAAAGCATATCAATGATGTGCTTGCTGCTCCACGGCTTGCCACCAATCGTGCTGTCATCTGGCGTGATGTTCTTCACCTGCTGTTTCAGCTCGGCCACCGCCGCCGTGTTCGCCACCACGTTCTCCACGCTCTCGGCCAGCGTGTCCGCGCTCTGCTTGGCGTTTGCCTCGGATTTCGCCGCATCCTCGGCGCTCTTAGCCGCCGTATCCCGGGCAGCCTCCGCGCCCTTCTGGGCGGTCTTGGCATCGTCCCGGACCTTCTCTGCAGCCGCCTGGGCATCTTGCGCACTCTTGGCCGCTGTTTGCGCCGCCCGCTGCGCGGCAATCGCTTCATCCCGGGCCGACTCTGCCGCTTCTTGGGCAGCCCGCGCGGCCTCTGCATACGGCCCGGCCTTGGCAGCATCTGCCGCAGCATTTTCCGCCGCCTGCTGCGCCTTTTCGGCATCGGCCTGGGCCTTGTCCGCGTTGGCTTTAGCAGCCGCCGCATCCTCCGCTGCTGCCTCTGCGTCCGCCTTGGCCTGCAAGGCAGCTTCCAGCACCTGCGCCGCCAGCTCGGGCGTCGGTTCTGCACCCGCGCCGCCGTATACGCCCGCTTGCTCAAGGATAAGATACTCCACGTTACAACTCGCCCGCTGCACGCCGGAGGCCAGCCCGGCCAGCACAAGCACGCCATCCTTGGCCTCCTTCGTCACCTCGGGCGGCACGTCCATGGCATCCCCATCCAGCAGGGCCACGCGCAGCGGCTCTTCCCGCCCGGGGATGTGCCACGTTGCGGTGAGATTCAGCCCGTCCCACCCGGCCCCGCGCTCAATCTTGATACTCTCCGTGCCAAAGCTGGAATTAGTCCCCAGCACCAGCTTCCGCGGGGTGGGGTAGTAGTTGTCAAGTCTCAAAGTATGTACCATGCTCTACCTCCTTAACAGTACAACAGTTTCTCGGCGTTGATTACGATTGACTCTCTCATGGTCTTGCCTCTCCTCTTAGTAGTAAATCAATGTGATCTGGCGGTTGATCACTCCGTTGCCGCTCCATGTAACGCGCACGGTGTTACCCGAAATTGTTAGACTTGCTATTTCGGAACTATTACCAGAAGCAGCGATGTTCGAAACACCGACCAATGTGCCACTGGGCAACGTGTATACCCAGTCACCATATGAAGTGGCCATAGTGATTGTCACCGCTCTCAGACTCACAGCGGTGACTTGCCCGCTCCCATCGTGGAATCCGGAGGGGATGGTTGCCACACCTCCGGGGGAGAGCGTTGCCCCCCAGCTGCCTCGGTTCGGCATAGTCCCTTCCTTGATGGTTTTACCGCCTGCGTAGTATTTCTTTCCGGTCAGCACATCGGTATCTGCGGCGGTGGCTTGTGCCAGCTTGGACGCGCTTAAACCACCGCCGCCGTTAAAATCCAGTCGGCTCCCGTCATAGGTAAACAGTACCCATCGCCCGGCAACAACGCTGTCTCCGTCCGCCGCATCCGCGCCGCAGTACGCCGGTACAGCCTTGCCGTTTACCGTCCATGTATCGCCCGCACTCCATGCCTCCGGGACCTTAAACCGCCCCACCGCGCCGGTGCCCTTCAGTGCGTAGACCTTGCCGGACTTCGTGCAGCTGTACAGCTGCACCGCCGCATCAAGGCTCAGACCCGCCGGGTCATACTCGCCCTTGGTCATCACGGCAGTGCCCGCGTGCAGCCGGGCAAGCTCCGCCTCGATCTGCTGCAAAAAGGCAGTGAAGGCGGCGTTCATCACGCCGGTGTCCACGCTGTCCATCGTATCGCGCATCAGCCCGCAGTAGGCTTCGTCCAGCCGCAGGTCCACAATGTTGTCTGCGCCGATCTTCGTAGCGCCGCGCGGGCGCGTCACGCGGTACAGAAAGATTTCATCGTAGTCATCATCCCGGCGCAGCTCCGGCAGAGCAGGGGAGGCCGAGGCCGTGCCCGTGCGCACCTCCAGCCCTGCCGTGTTGGTGTTCTTGTCGTAGGTCAGGGCAACGGCATCCCAACGCGGGTTTGTGCCGTCCGCGTCCGTAAAGGTCAGCTGGGTATTGGCCAGCAGGTACGGGAACGCCGCCCAGTATGTGCCGGGGTGGATGCACCCCACACCGGGGCCGATGGTCAGTGTGTTGTCGCCGTTGGCCGTGGCGGTAAAATCCGCCGCGTGCAGTATACCGCGGCTGCGCGCAGCATAAGCCGCGCCCAGCGCCTCGGCGGTATACTCTTTATTATCCAGCGGCCAGCAGGTAAGCTCTGTCATTTGGCTCACTCCTTAAATGTGAAATGGTCCAGCACCGGCTGCAGGCTGCCGCCGGTGCTCTCGTAGATCAGGCGGATGCTCGCCACCCGCGCCACAGCGTTCAGCCCCAGCTCCTCCACCCGCACCGGCACCAGATCGCCCAGCTCGTAGTCCGTGCCGTAGATCAGGTTGGTGTTGGCCGCGGTGCATTTCAGCCGCCGCGTACTCATGTGGTTCTTCAGCGCCGCGCGGGCGTAGTTCTGCACGGCAGCCTGATACTCCGCCTCGCTGTATTCGGCGTCGCTTGTCGTGCCGTCGGCGTTCTGCACGGTGTATTTATGCCGCATGCTGCTCCCGTCTACCCATAGCTCCCGCCGGGCATTGCCGCTGGCCGTCAGGTCGCCCAGCTCGCAGAAATACCGGGTAAAGCTGTCATTCTCGCCGGGCTCCTCGCCACCGCACAGCACCACGTTGGCGTAATCGCTCGCGTCCTGCGTGTACACCGCGCCGGATAGGTTCTGCATCCGGGTGGAAAAATAACCGTTGTACAGCGCCGTGCCCGGCACGCTGCGGTCCTTGCCCTGCAACAGCTCCAGCGTCTGGGCGGCGGTGGCAGGGTCAAAGCGCACCCGGCCCCCAAAGCCGCCAGCCTGCATCAGCTGCACGGCAGCGCTGGCGCAGTCCGTCCAAGCAACCGTCTCCTCGCAGGGGGCCGTAAACCCGGCAGCGGGCGGCACGGCCACGCCCAGCCCGCGCAGATTGGTACGGCAGACCTCCAGCAGGCCCGCCGCGCCGTCCGTGATGGTGCGGCTCCCGCGGGCGGTCCGCCTCTTGAACAGGCACAGGCTGAACTTCCCGCGCACCGTCATTCGGTGGTTGTCTCCATCGGCCTCCGCCGCCAGCACCACCGCGGCCAGACCGGGGGTATCCGGGTTGTACAGCACCGCGTCCAGCACCAGCAGCGCGCGGTTCGTCTCTGTCGCCGCGCAGACCAGCTTGAACTCGCCCAAATCGTCAAACGCGGGCATCCATTGCAGGCTGTCCGCGCTCTCTGCCATGCCCACACGCACTCCATCGTGATACACGTACAGGCGCAGGATGTCATACACCGCTCGCCACCCCCTTCGGCGCTGTGACGGTGGCCGTCAGGTTCTCATTACCCTCGTCCGCCGTCATCCGCAGCACATTGTCGCCGGGTGTCAGCATCATCCACAGGTCGCTGTCAATGTCCAGCAGCCGGAATCCGTTGTCCTCCGCGCCGTCTGCCGTGTAGTACCGGCAGCCGCGGTTTCCGTCCGCTGTGCAGATGACCGCGCGCTCATGCGCCTGCATCGTGGTATTCAGCCGGATGAAGGTCCGCGTGCCGTTATTCCACAGCATCGGGTTTTTCACCTTGGCCGCCGCCTGCAGGTACAGCGTAAAGGCTGTCTCGGCGTTGCCGTCATTGACAAAATTCGTGTACATATTGTGCTTGTACCGGCTGATCGCGAAGTTTCCCGCTGTCGAGACAGGCGTCGGGAACCAGGCAGGCTCCATGCCGCCCAGCAGCATCCGGGCCGTGTCCTCGGTGCGCCAGTAGGGGAATGCCGCTTTCAATTTGAACTGAAAGTTCAGCAGGTTGGCCCCGCCGCTCACAATAGGCGTCTGCGCGGGCACAACGTCCAGGTACCAAACCGTGCTTCCCACCGTCTTGCACCAGCGTCCCGCCGTCAGGGGCCGCACCAGCTTCTTCAACAGCGCCTCGTTGGCGTCCAGGTCCCGCAGGATAGCCCCCGTTACGGTCACGCTGCGCTCACCGACGGACTGGTTGGTGATCGTCTTGCCGGTCTGCCCGTAGGACTGGCTCGTTTTCGTCTCGATGTCCAGCCCGTCGTCGCCGTTCATATCGGTAATCCAGAAATCGCTGTCCGCGGCAAACCGCAGGCTTCGGCCATCCGCGGCCTGATAGGTATATACCGGCACGGTCCGCGCCATGCTGCACCGCCTCCTTTATGGGATCCCCCACCGCAGCCGGTTCATCATATCCTCCGCCTCACGGGTGAGCTCAGATTCCGACAGGCTGTCGTGGGTGTAGAAATTATTCGTCTGCTGGTAGGCAACGCCGGGCTGCGGCTGCCAGCTGGCTGCCGCCGTCTGCTGGTTGCCGCGCAGCACGCCCGCCACCTGCAGCTGCATGGGCTGGGCCGTTGTCAGCGCCAGCGCATCGGCGGCATCCTCGACCATCCACAGGTTGTCCCGGATGCCCTTTGCCAGCCCGCTCATAAAATCGGGCATCCACTGCTCATAGCTGCGCAGCGGCCCGATGTCCGGGCGGGAGAAGTGGATGACCGAGGCAATCGCAGACGCCACATTCTTTACAGAGCCAACAACACCGTCGATCATGCTCGTGATGCCGCGTATCATGCCTCGGATCATGTCCTTGCCCCATTGGAAGAACTGATCGGGCAGGCTCTTCAGATAGGCAATGGGCTGCTCCATCATTCCCTTCACGCTGCTGCTGACAAAGCCCGCCATATTCTTGATGCCGCTGCCCATCAGCTTAATGATCTTGCCGCCCAGATCCAGCCAGTTGAAGGCGGTCCACACATCCACAACCGCCTGTACGATCTGCACTGAATTTGCCAGCAGCGCAGGGATCGCGTTGAGCAGTCCGGCGGCCAGCGTAATAATCAGCTGCACGCCCGCCACCAGCAGCTTCGGTGCGTTGTCGTTGATGATGCCCGCAATGTCCGACACAATGCCCGGCAGATACGTGATTATCGTCGGCAGTCCGTTCATCAGTCCGGTTGCCAGATTCAAAATGAACTGGATGCCCGCATCCACCAGCTGCCCCGCGTTCTCACGCAAGCCGCTGGCAAGGTTCGCCACAACCGGCAGGGCCTGCGCCAAAAGCTGGGGGATGCCGGTCACAAGGCCCTCGCCCAGCTTGCCCAGAAGATCAATACCAGTCTGCAAAAGCTGCGGCCCGATGTTGGTTGTCAGGTCGGTAAATACCGCCGCCAGACCCTGCGCCAGCCCCGCAATGCCGTTCTGCTGCACGCTCTCGGACAGCGTCTGCAGATAGCCGCCCGCCAGCGCCACGCCCTCGCCCAGCCGCCCGCTCACGGCATCAAACAGCGCCGTGCCCAGGTTCTGGGCGTTGGTCTTCACGCCGTCCAGCTTGTAGGCCATCGTGTCGGTCATCGTGTCATAGGCCGTCTGTGTCGCGCCGCTGTCGGCCTGCATCTGCTGCAGCACACCGTTGAACTTGTCCGCGCCGGAGCTTGCCAGCGACAATGCGCCCGTACCGGCCTCTACGCTGCTCCACAGGCCCGCAAACTCTGTGGCGTTGCCGCCCACGCTGTCGTACAGCACCTGCAGCACATCGCCCAGGCTCTTGCCGTCAGCGTTCAGCTCGGCAAAGCTCTTGCCGGTCTGCTGCTTCAAGATTTTGCCCACGCTCGAGCCGGTGTCGCCCAACTCGTTCAGCATCGACTTTGTATAGGTCGATGCCTCCGCCGTGGCAATACCGTTTGCCGTCATGATGGCCAACCCGCTGGACAGGTTCTCCATGCTCACGTTGTAGGCAGCTGCCAGCGGTATGACTAGGCCCATGCTGCCCGCCAGCTCGTCAACGCTGGTTTTGCCCAGGTTCTGCGTCGTCAGCAGCACGTCCGAAACGTGCCCCGCCTCGTCCGCGCCCTTGCCGTAAGCATTCAGTGCCGTCGTCAGGATGTCCACCGCCGAGGCGCTGGACGTAAAGCCCGCCGTTGCCAGCATGGACGCCTGCCCGGCAAAGGCCACGGCGTTGCCGGTGTCCTGCCCGGCGCTGATGGCCTGATATGCCGCCTCGGCGATCTCATTGGCGCCGATGTGCATGTCACCGGACACCTGCAGGACCTGACTGCTCAGGCTCTCCAGCGGCACCTTCGTGGTGTCGGCAATCGTGCCGACCTTTGCCATGGCACTCTCAAACGCAGTGCCGCCGGTAAAGGCGCTCTGCAGCATCTTGCCGATGCCCGCCGCCGCCACGACCTTCGTCAGCGTTCTGACTAACGCCAAGCCCAGGCCCTTGCCGCTGATCTTACCGGCAGCCGCCGCCTCTCCGCCCATGACCTCGGCCAGCTTGCCGCTGATGCCGTCCGCCGACGGTATGATCTGCACATAAGCGCTCGCCAGCGATTGCTTCGCCATTTTCTTCACCTCTCTCCCTTAAGCCTGCCCCCTAAGCCTTCCCCCGAGGGGGAAGGTGGCCCCGCAGGGCCGGATGAGGGCAGACCTTGCCGCCATCTGCCGTCACCCCTCTCCCAATATCCTCGCCCGCGCGGCCTCATACTCCGCCGCACAGGAAAAGCCGGTGGCCTGCCGCTGGCTGGGCACGCCCAGCAAACTGTTCACCACCGGCTCCGGGCGGCTGCGGCCCTTCTGTCCATCCTTCGTCTTGCCCCAGACCAGCAGATGCAGCGCATCCACCGCAGCGCCCAGCAGCAGCGTGTCCACTGTGGACACGCTCCCGGCAAGCGCCATCCGGGTGCGGCTGTTTTCCCGCAGGCCCGCGGCCAGCGTGGCCGCCAACGGCAGACCCAGCGCCCGCCAGTCCAGTACATGGTAGGTCTCGGCCATGTCGCAGGTCAGCTCATCCGGGAACCGCGCGGCCATGCAGGCGAGGGTCAGGAGTTTTTTGCCTGCCTGCCGTTCTGGAAGATGTCGTAGATTTCCGTCGCGACGGCCTCCACCGGCACCGTGCCGTCCTCATCGCGCACGTGATCGTACAGCTTCTGCTTGGCATTCGCGTCCAACAGCAGGTTCACCACCTTGGGCAGCGCCGCACCGTTCGTCTCCAGCTCGGTCAGCGCATCCAGCAGCTCCATGTTCTGGATGCGCTTCTCCGGGATGCAGTACGCAAACCCGCTCTTTGTTTTCCCCGTGAACATCATGCGCTGCCTTTCTTCAGGTACTCATAGTGGGTGTTGCCCGCACTGTCCGGCGTGGCCGAGATCGTCACGCCGTAACCCAGCGCCTCATCGTCCTTGTAGACGATGTCCTCGATCTCGGTGATCTTGGCGCAGGGGACAACGACGCGCTTCACGGTATCGCCGTTCAGGATGGTCTCAACCACCCAACAGGCGTCCTGCTGCTCCTTGGCGTTGGCCTTCACCGTCAGGCCGGTCTCCAGATCGCCGGTCACATTGTCGTCGCGGTAAACGGCCTTCAGCACCTCCGCGTTCAGCGCCTCGATCAGCTGGAACTGGAAGGTGTCCGGCTTCTCGGTCTGGTAGGTGTGCACGGTATCGCCGCCCCATGCCTTGATGCTGTCGCTCTCGGGGGAGTTGGCATTCGTCATGCCGTCCTCGCTGATGTACCCCAGCGACTTGAACGCCTTGTCCAGCGCCGCTGTGGCATCGGTGGGCAGCGTAGTACCAAGCGGCGCACGCCATACCGCACCGCCGACCTTCGGCTTGCTGACCGTCACCAGTTTTGCATCTGCCATATATAACCTCGCTTTCTTCCTAAGCCTTCCCCCGAGGGGGGAAGGTGGCCCCGCAGGGCCGGATGAGGGCAGACCATGCTCCGCCTGCCGTTAATAATACACGATCTCAAACACCGCCTGGTATCTGTATCGCCTGTTCGCCGTATCGGTGAAATTGTAGTCACGGACCAGTCTGCACGCTCCTACGCCGGTCAGCGTTGCCAGCTCGGCCATCGCTTCCACAACGTCATCATCCAGCCGGGCCGCCTGCAAAAGCGTCTCGCCGTAGCTCTGCACGGCCACAGTGGCCTGCTTCAGGCCGGTGCTGCGTCCGCCGCCCGTTTTCTCCACTACGGCAAAGCTGCCGGGGGGCTTTTCCGGTACCTCCGCCAGCACCGGCACGCGCAGCTTTCCGCCCAAAAAGTTCAAAACTGTCGTCTCGATCATTTCAGTGCCTTCTCCAGTGTGTTGTTTTTGTAGTTGTCGCGGCGGGCATCCGCTGTGGCGGGGTAGATGTCCGCCACGGCGCGCTTTTTCGCCACGCCCACGCGGCTCTCATAGCCGTCGCCGCACCGCGCCGCTACAGCCGCGGCCTGCTCTTTCAGGATGTCCTGCATCTCGGCGCCCTTCAAAAGCGCCCGGACGCCAGCGCTGTGCAGCTTGATACGCACTTTATTCATAGCGCTCCACCTTGACCTTCTTATTCCAGGCAAGTGGCAGCAGCTCCTCGATGCCCTCGGTCACGCCGCCGTAGGTGCGCCATTTCCGGCCAAAGAACTCTACCGTCACGCCGTCCCAGTCGTGCGTGTCGCCCTTGGGGATTGCCAGCACGTAGGCCAGCCGCCTGCCGCAAAGCTGCAGGTCGCTCACTACTGCATCCGCGTCCGGCTCTCCGATCAGCACATTGTGCACCATCACCGGCGTCTCGCGCCAGACCGGCGCGTGGAATTCATCCTCGCCGTTCTTCGTCCTGACGTACAGCAGCACATCAGCCCCGCGGATCATGTCAGATCCTCCAGCGGGCTGTGTGCCCCCACGCGGCTGCCCAGACCCATCAGCCGCTTCTCCAGCTTTGACAGATACAGCTCGCCGCTGCTGCCGCCGCTCATCGTCCAGCTCTGGGTGTAGCCCATCGCGGACGCAGACCCCTGGGTCGCCCCCATGGGGTACAGCTGGGCCGCGGCTCCGTCGCCTAAAACGCGGCGCACCATGCGGCAGCTCACCAGCTGCTTGCGGTCCGGTGCGGCATTCTCGCTGCATGTGTCGATTATGGTAGCGGCCTCTTCCAGCAAAGCCAGGCAGCGGCGCTGCTCATCCTCCTCCAGCTTGCGGAAGCCGGCCTCCACATCGGCCAGGGTAGCATATCGCATGGTGCGCCTCCTTAGGTCGCCGCCTCGGTACGCTTGATAAACAGCGTCTGGGGCTTGGATACCTTGATACCGTACACCTTACGGCCCTGCACGGCGCTTGCGCCAATGTACTTGCCGCTTCCGTTCAGATCCTGCAGATGCACGGGGACCTGCCACTCCATAACGCGGTGGCACCAGTTCGGGTGCCCGCAGATGAAGTCGGTGGTGGTCTTTTTGCTGGCAACGCGGTTCGCGTTCTCAAAGTCCATGTTGTTGGACTCATACACCGCAAAGCCTGCGATTTTGCCCACAGCGCCGGTCTGCACCAGCTCCTGGGACAGGTCGCCCTGCTTGATGAAATGGCTGTCCAGCATCAGCACCTCCATGTACTCCGGGGATGCGATCATAAAGCGGCCATCCTTGGGCACGCCCTTACGGCCCAGCACGCGCTTGGCCTGCAGCGCCAGCTTGTAGGCGTTCTCCTCGGTCACGGCGCTCTTGGTGGCGCAGATGTTTGCGCCCGTTGCGCCCTGCAGGGCCTCCAGGCTTGCCTTGTCGATGGACAGTGCCTGGCTGTAGCCTGCGCTGTCCAGACGGTCCGCCACAATGCCGTCCGGCACGCTGGCAGCATCGTAGCCGTCGATCAGCTCGTTCACAGCCTCGTCGTGGTCGATGTCCAGGTCAAGGTAGGTGGTCGTACCGGCCTTCGGGTCGATGCCGTTGGCCTTGTCGTAGGCTTTGACCTCCACCTCGGTGTCTCGCACCGGGATCTTGACCTTGCCGCTCTTGGGGTCGCCCTCGTAGCGGCTGTTGAAGATTGCATTATCGCGGGTCACCAGCTGATTGCGCAGCTTTGCGTCCACCAGCTTGCTCCAGCGTTCCTGATTTGCATGTGCCATAAAAAATTACCTCTCTTTCTCTCAAGCCTTCCCCCTCAGGGGGAAGGTGGCCCCGCAGGGCCGGATGAGGGCAGACCTTGCCGCCATCTGCCGTTACACATTCAGCCCCGGATTCATCCCCTTGAAGGCTGCCTCCACACCATCTGCCGCAGGTGTACCGCCTCCGGCACCGGCACTGCCGCCATCGGGCACATTGGGGTAGCCGCTGCCAATGTCTTCAAAGGCCCATGCCTTTTCCTTGGCAAGCGCCTCCACCGCAGCCTTGATGTCGCTGGTGCGGTCCTTGCTGGCCTTCAGTGCGGCTACATCCAACATCCCGCGGATTGCCTTCACATCGCGCCCGTGGGCACCGTGGATGGCAGCGTCCAGGGCGCTGTCAAAGGCGAAGCCGTCCGCCTGCTCACTCAGCTGGCCCTGCAGCTTGGTGATCTGCCCCTTCAAATCAGCCACATCCGCACCATCAAACGCCTTCAGGCCGTCCTTGGCGGTGTTCAGCTGGGTCGTCAGGTCGTTCACCTGCGTCTGCAGGTTGGTGGCTTTGGTTTTCTCGGCAGTGACGTCCCTGCCGTTTTCGCCCATCAGCCAGTCCAGCTGCTCGTCAGTGATGACGGGAATCTTGTTTTTTACTTCTTCGCGTTTCATCTCTGGTCCTTTCCGCCTGCGCTTTGTTCACGCGGGTCGCATCCGCACTGGCTGTACAGTTTAACGCCGTGCCGGGCATAATCAGTGCCTTTCTCCGCCTCATGCAGCAAAGAATGGGCATATAGGCAGCAAGCGCATCCGCGCCGCTGCGCACAGGCTTTTTCGCATAAGTTCGTTGACTTTCAGCGGCATCTGTGCTATTATAAATATGAGCAATCGGCAACGATTGCCGTTAAGTGAGATGTTCCTCCGCCCTTTTTGGTGGGGGGTCAACATCTCACTTTTTTGTATGTCTCAGTACCTGGACAATCTTACCGTCTTTGATGATCACCACGTCTGCGTCAAAGTGGCAGCTGCGCCGCATTCGGTTAGCTACAGTTTTCTGCAAATCAGCATAGGATTTCACATTATCACCGCAATCAACAATAATGCCACCCGGATTTTTTTCAATCTGTTTCAGAGCACCACGCACAGCACTGTCAACGGCCTTTTCGGTAGAAACGCTCTTCAATTCCCATTGTTTTTGATTCCACAGGTAATCCGGCTTCTTTTCTCCACCAAAGTTTTCCTGTAACAGCACAATGTCGCCGCCGAGATTCTCGTGCAGCCATTGTGCTGTTTTTATTTCCTCACCGTGATGTGCAATGCGGTAGCCATCTTCTTAAGTAACCGCTCCCGTACCGGGCTGTGCGTTATTCAAATACTCGGCAAGAACATCCTGCAGACCGGTCTGCGCCTGCTCTCTGGCCTTCCTCGCTGCATACGCCGCCCGCTTCTGGGCATTGATGCGCTCCTTGTTCTTGGCGTAATTCACCCGGCGCATCCTGTTTATATCGCCGCCCGCGGCGTTATACTGCGCCAGATAAGCCTCCGGGTCGTACCCGGCCACGCTTGTGCGCCCGTCAAACCGGACAGCGTACTCGCAGTCACAGTTGGCGTGGATGTGCTCTGCGTGGCCGCCCTTGGTGGCCGCCTGGCTGGCTCTCTGCCAGCCGCGGCTTGCCAGCGTCAGGCAAAAGGCGCAGCTGTCGCCGTGCGGCACCCAGGCAAACTCCGCGCCGTCCCGCTGCGCGTTTTTCAGCGTTGTGTCGGCCCCGGCCCGCTTTACCAGTCTGCTCACGCCCCTCTGCATCTGCGGCGGGCTTTCCCGGGTGGCCTGCACCATCCAGGCCACCTCGCGGCGGCTTGCAGGTGCCGCAGGCTCGGCAGGGGACACCCTGGCATTCTGCAGCGCCGCCATGGCATCATACATCTGGCAGGCCAGCTCGGCGCTGCCCTCACCGTATTTCTGCACAAGCGCCGCGGCATAGTCGGTCAGCGCCTCCGTGTCGGCGGTGCCGTGGGCGGCCAGGTACTCCGCCATAAGCTGCGCGGCCTTCTCATTCAGCTGCGCCAGCCTGCGGATGTACGTCTCCCACGCCTGCGTCGTTATCCTCATCTTCCATCTCCATCAGCACCTGCTGTCCGCGCACCCGCTGCTCCTGCGCACGGATGCGGCGGATGTCCGCCTGGTCAAAGCCGATCATCTCTAAAAACGTGTCCGTGCTGGCGAACTCCTCCCGGGCCGTGGCAATCTTGATGGCGGCGTCCGCCGTCACGGCCACGCTGGGCATGGCCGGATTCTTAAAGTGCGGCATCACGTTCCGCTCCTCCTCGGTCAGCGCACCGGGCGGCACATTGCGCAGGATGGCCTGCGCCATCTGGGCAATCGTGCGCAGCGCGTCGCCGTTTCCGGTGTTCAGCTGCTGCGCCAGCAGCACCAGCGTTTGGCTCTGGGCCAGAATCGCGTCGCTGCTCGTGGGGTTTGCATCGTTCACAACGCCCACGTCCGTCACCGTCAGGCCGGTGGCCGCGGCAAACTGGGTCGCCGTCATCCGCATCTTCTCGGTGTGCGGGCTCAGGTTGCCCTGCGCCAGCTGCCCGAACACCGGGTTTTCGCCGGTCTCGGGGTTGCTCGTCGCCGCCAGCAGACTGCCCACGTAGGATTTGAACTTGTCGGAGATCAGCACGTCATACTGCTCATCCGTGACACCCAGAATATACTTCTGCGGTGTCGTGTCAAACTCAAGCGCAATCGTGGCATTCGCCACGGTGCGGATGTAATCGTCTATCAGCGTGCGGATGGAGCGCTTCAGGCGGCTGCGGCCAAACGGCTTGCCGCTCGTGGCGTTCCAGATCAGCGGCTCCATCAGCGGGCGGCCCATGCGGTGGGGCAGTCGCTGGACATTCCAGCCGTCCGACCTCCGGCGCAGCACCGTCACGGCATTGTCCATGTATAGATTCACTACGCGCGGCTGCCACACGCCGGTCAGATGCTCATCCGGCACGGTGTCAATGATCGCCAGCCCGCAGGCAATGCGCCCCTTCTCGCCGCTCCACAGCGCTGCCGCCGTGGCAGGGGAGTGGAATCGTATCTTGCAGCCGATGGCCGCATCCGCAGACAGCGTCGCGAACGCACAGCCGTACTTCAGCTCATCCCGGCAGGCCTTGCCGTACTCGGCGATCAGCCGGTTGTCCGCGATCAGCCGGTTCAGCACAGCATTGTCGCCGCCGCTGCTCACAAAGCCGTCAAACATGCTGCGGGCGGCCAGCACATCCACGGCCTTCTGTCCCCAGCTGCACCCGACCTCAAGGTTGCGGATGCCCTGCGGCAGTGCGATTCCGAGGTTCACGTCCTTCAGCGCAACGTGGCCCTCGTAGTATTTTTCCTTCTCGGCGTTGCCGGCCTGATGCAGGCTGTAGACCTGGACAAGCTCGTCCAGGGCCTTTTGCTCCGGCCCCGTCAGTCCGGCCACCGTGCCGAAATTCAGTGCGATCATCACGTTCTCCTCTTAGCCGATCCGCATCTTCCGGGTCGGGTCGCGTCTGCTGGTCTTTGCGCCCCATAACGCCAGGGCACATGCCTCCACCGGCAGACTGTTGTCGCCGCCAAAGCCGTACCCGCCGCCGATGGGCCGTTTGATGCTGGTCACGGCACTCTCACGCAGCGCCTGCTGCGGGCGGTACCATGTCAGCTGTCCCTCGTTCACGGCATCGGTCAGGGCGCTGACCGATGCGATCACATCCTTGGCCGACGGACGGATCACAGAGTTCCTGGCCCGCCAGCTTCCCTTGATACGGTCCACAAGCACATCCACACCGTTGCGCCCGTCAATGACAACGCAGCTGGCGCGGTCATATCGGACATTCAGCCAGTCGGCCAGCCAGCCGAAGCCGCGCCCCGTGGGCTGCATTTCGATCAGCGATACCCGCGCCGGGCCGTCCTTCGGGATGACCGCGCCGCACAGGCACACCGCCGAGCCGTCCGTCGCAAACTTCACGCCGTAGGCCGTCTTTCCCTCCGGCTTCTCGTCATCACTGGCGCAGCGGTCCCAGGCATTCTTGTCCAGCGCGTAGTCCAGCTTTTCCGTTACCACGGGGCTCCACCAGCCCAGCCGCTCCCGGGCGAACGTATCCGGGGCCATGTTCTCCGCCTCGCCCTCGATGGTGGATTGCTGGATGCGCCGCCCCAGCGCCGGGTTGGCGGCAGCCCAGCGCGCCGGATCATGGATGTCTCCGATCTCCTTGACGGAGTATTCAAACCATGCCGTGCGCTTGGCCGTGCCGTCCAGCGCGCCGGTGCGGATGCGGCGGAATACCGTGCCGTCGGCGTTCTCATCCGGCGGCGTCCCCAGATACAGCGTCTGCGGGTTTAAGCTGGCCGAGATAGCCGGCAGAAACGATGCCTGCTGCGTCTCGTCCAGCTCCTGCGCCTCGTCAAAGATCAGCAGGTCGCCGTGCTGGCCGCGTCCGCCGTTGCGGGTTCGCGCCAGAAATTTGATGCGCGCGCCGGACTTCAGGATGATCTGCTCGCGCCCGATGGCCGTCTTGATCTCGGCCACATGGCGGCGCAGCTTCGGCCCCTCAAAGAAGTCGCGCATCTCCTCAAATGTCTCGGTGGCGGTTTTCTGCAGGTGCGCCGTGTAGACGACCTGCTCGTTGTACAAGAGCATTCCTGCCTCGCTGCGCGCCTGGATCAGCAGGCTTTTTCCGTTCTGGCGCGGCACGCTGCCGCCTGCGGAGGGCGCGGCCCACTTGCCGGAGGGCGTGCGCCCCAGCCAGTCGTCCAGAATATCGCTCTGCCATGGGTCCAGCACCGTCCCGCCGATGCGCACCAGCTTGGCCGCATCCAGCCCGTCGCTGGCGGTATAGTCAGGTGCGACTCTTTCGGACGGCACCTGACTTCCCATCAGCGGCGCGCTCGCCAAGGATTTCACCGATTTCGTCCTCACTGTTCGCCGCTCCCTCTATCTCCTCGATCTCCCGTACCGTTTCCCGGTACTGCTTTGCCAGCTGCGGCAGCGCCTTGGGGTCGCTGTACCCGTCGATTGCCGCCGCCAGCACCAGCTTCAGGTTTTTCAGCTCCTCAAGCCTTCCGCCCTTCACATTCTTCAGTTTCATAAACACCCCGTGTGTAAATCGGCGCTGGACAGCAGCAGGGTCGCCGTGGGCGGGGGAGGGGGACCCTCCCCACCTACCAGCTGCCGTCCGTAACCTTGGGAATTTTCGTCATTTTTGCACCAAAATCAAGCGAAAAACTCGCTGTTTTGTCTCGTTTTTGCGCATTGCAAAAGTAATGCGCAGCTTGCAGATTGTCCCAATCCTCCGCTGCGGCCCGCGCTGACGGATAACCAAACTGTTTCCATTTGGCAACAGGCTTGATTTCATCCACAACAAAGCTCAGCGGATGCGCCGCATCGCTCGGCTCATCGTAATGGATCGGCCCGAACCGCCCATGGCAGATGCCGCACTCGCACCCCATGGCTCGGAGTCTGGCCCTATGCTTGCGCCGCAGATTGCCGTTGGCATAGCGGGGGTTGTTTTTCGTGGGGGTCATTTTCATGCACACCCCTCCCGGTATATTTTCTTGGCCCGGCATTTTGTGTCCAACGTGGACACGCTGACCCGCCGGGCCTTAGATTGTTTCATAGATGCCCTTGGCCGGACTTGGACCGGCACACCTCAGGCTCTTGCCATTGAGCTACAAGGGCATAAAAATAGCCCGGCATCTCAACCGGGCAGGGGACTTATACACAGCGACGCGGCAGACAACCGCGCAGTCCCCCTGCTGCTAGGAGCGTCACTATGGACAACAACACAAAAGCCGCAAGGCGGTTTCCCGTTCCTTACGGCTTTTGACAGTATCATTATACCACTTTTACAGGGGGCTTTCGAGGGTCAGTTTCCAAAATTAGCAATATACAAAAGAATGGCCCCTATAATTGCAAGTGCATTAAAACAATAGATGTATGGGTAATTAAAAAAAGTCCTAAATAACCAAAGGCCAGAATCTTTTGTGTGTTTACTAACTGCCAAAGAAAAACCAGCAATTTTGGCCACAAAGAAAATCAGCATAAACAAGGTATCAAAAACAATAATACCGACCACTGTACAATAGAACAATAAAGCATACACATTGTCCGGTGTTAATGATTCAAAGCCCTTAATGAACAGAGATATTTCTGCCATGAATCCAACGACAATGGCAGAAAAAATCCCCAAAATTGTGATGGATTGCTCGTGAAATCCCTTTACTTTTGATTCGAGAATTTTAGTGTCTTCGCTTACTTGTTGCGTTATAGCTTCGGTCTGCTTTTGTTGAATCTTGGAACCTTTGGCCAAATTACGGATTTCGTCCATTCGGTTTAGGCGCAAACACTCTAATTCTATGTGGTCTAAGAGCTTTTGCAAACTGCCTAGAATACGAGCATCTTTTGACGTTTTCTTCTCAAGCAGGGCCAAATCTACAACTCTGGCAAGGACAACGGGGATAGAATCACGCTCGTCTGCTTGGTACATTCCTAAGCAACTTGATATGATAGAATACGAATGACGAAAACTCTCATCGTCATATACAGTTTTCAGTTTTTCCAAGAAAACGGCAACCATATCAGATGATGGTGCGGAGTCTAATTCGTCAACAGCGTAATCTTTTATTTCATCAAGGACTTTAATCAGTTGCGTCATATGCTCGTCTTGAGCATTTTTGAAAGTATCGCCCACGAACAATTCTCCCCACTTTTATACCAAAATTTCAAGAGGATCATTTTCTTTAAAATAATGCAGAATTGCATTAAATGGGATAATCTCAGAAGCCTGTGTATTCCTCCATGGCCACTCCATGTGAGTCTTCTCAACAAGTTTTCGAGCTGTCAAAGAAAGACACTTATCGACAACCATTCTCAGGACTTTCTTTTCGTCTGTACTGCATCCAGAAAAAGGCGCATCTGAAAGAGGAATAGATATTGCGTTCGCACCAAACGAGCAATATTCAAAATAGACAGTGGGAATCACGGGTCCATACGGCCAATGCTCTATTTCCTCTGAAAATAGTTCTTCCCCATACTTGCGAGCATAATATCCCTGCAAGTAGTACAGTGTTTTTTGAAGTTTTAAATTGGTGATGGGAAAACCGCACTGATTTGCGTAAGTGATAACGTCTGCAGAAAGTTGTTTGGCATTCATACAGTTTTCCTCCTATCTAGCTTTAAAATATAGGTATAGTACAATATTATTATACCACACTACGCATCGTAAATGTTCACAATCATTTGTTGTAACCTTTGTTTAAAATATCCATTTTGCCAATGCACTTTTTGTGAATTCTCCTCACCCACCGATATTCCAAACACATCTCTACCGCAATCTCCTCAAACCGCTGCCCCAGCAGATACCGCCGACGCAAGATCTCGTGGTCACGCTCATCGGCAACCTGGTCAAGGACGGCTACCACCTCACGCCTGGTCGCCCCGCAAAGGTTAATCTGTGCCTGCAATTCCTGCTGCGCGGCGATAATGCTCTCCACGGCGCGGGGCAGCGCCTGGCCGTCTCCACCACCGCCCGGCATGCCAGTCAGGACAGCCGTGGTTTTGCAGGCCCGGCTTCGCTGATCCTCCAGTTCCTGCCGCAGTTCTTCTTCCAGCTGCAGTGCATCACGGTATCTCCGCAGCCAGTGAACCTTTTCCTCGTAATTCATGTATCCACCTCCGGGACATCGAAAAGTTTGAGGCCGCGCTTGCTCTGGTTGTACATACACTTCACTGCTTCTCGCTCCTCTCGATGTCCTCGGCAATGTAGTTCTCAATACCCGCGCCGGTGCTGTACCAGCGCTTGTACCATTCCAGCGCATTGATGTCTCCATCCCGGCCTGCGCGCTCGCCGTTCGGCCCGAGGCGCACCGCGAAGCATTCGCGGTATTGAAAGCCGTCCACATGGCCGGAAAAGCGCGTCAGATCATCCACGGCAATGATAAGCCGCCCGCCGTCTGCCATCTTCCGCTCACGGATCGTCAGGCCCAGGTCCTTCAGCCGCGTCACAAGCGGCCAGTTGTCGAACGCCTCCAGCTCCTGCCGGGCCAGCGCCTGCCACTTTTCGGCCTCCTCCTGCCGGGCACGCTCCTGATCACGCTTGCCCTTCACCTCGGCCTTGTATGCCGCCAGATCGTCCTTGTTGATGTACAGACGCTTAGCGGCATCGAAGAAGTCCCGGGTATACAGCAGGCTCTCTGCCAGCACCTCATCCGTATCGGCAGGGTCCCGCATCTGCACCCGGACGCCGCGGGAATCGACAGGCTCAATGCGCAGCAGCACATCCGTCTCGCCCTCCGTCAGATCCAGCGTCACCGGCTCCAGCTTGTGAGTATCCAGCCCGCGGTCAGCGTAGTTCCATTCGTTCTTGCGAACATAGTCGAGCTTCTTCAGCTGGTCGGCAAGCCCGCACTCGACCAGATACTTGATGGCCGCCCGCCGGGCCATATCGGTGATGGGCGGCATAATGGCGTACTTGTTTTTGGCGTATTCTACCTGCTGCACCTTGTACAGCTTGCTGCACTCGTAGGCTCTGGTCATCGTGATCTCGCCCTTTTCCAACATTTCCACAACCTCGGCTGTGCAATTGTTGAGAATCGCGTTGAATCTTCCCAGCGTGCCGGTGCCATCACCGGTGATGCGGCTCATCTCGTCACGGATGCGGCCATCGAGCGCGCCTGCCGCCTTTTTGCGTTCGAGTGCCTGCTTGAGCGCCCGGTACTGGCGCAGCCGCTCACCGTCGGTCAGCTCGCGCGCCGTGGCGTTGGAGGTGATCAGCGCGATGAGGTCGTCATCCTCGCCCTGGCTCTGGCGGATAACGCAGGGCAGCACCTCAAACCCGGCCACGCCCTCAGCAGTCAGGGCGCGGCAGGCCGTCCAGCGGCGGTGCCCCGCGATCAGCATGTACCTGCCGCCCTTGGCGGGCAACACCTCCAGCGGGCTGCGCAGGCCCCGCTCGGCAATGTCCGCCTTGAGCATCGACACATCCCCGATCTCGTAGATGCTGTTTTCCGGGTTCGGTTCAATATCGGCTGCCGGCAGCATGACGACCTGCATTTTCTGACCCGCCGGGGCGTTGGTTTTTGTGCTGCCGAGAATGTCGTTGATAGAGAATCCCTTACTCATCGCTTAGCCCTCCTTGTGCGTGTCCATCTTGGACACGGCCTCATCGACCTCATCTGCCAGGCATCCGTAGTCCAGCGCTGCCGAGCAGTCCGGCTTGTACACCCGCAGCGGCTCGTGCGCGCTCTTGGCCTCGCTGACCTTGACCGTGTACCGGATAACGGTGTGCAGCATCTCAATGCCCGCCTCGTTCAGCTGGTGAACGACCTCGCCCGCGTACCGTGTGTGGCGGTACTTTGTCATCAGCGCGCCCATCACCTTGAGGTGCGAGTTGTAGTACATCTGCACCTGTTCGATCTGGTCGATGATCTCCCGCATGCCATCGCATGCCCACTCATCGCAGTCTACCGGGATGATGACCCAATCCGCAGCCGTCAGCGCGTTGATGCTGCCCATGTCCAGATCCGGCGGGCAGTCCATCAGGCAGTAGTCGTAGCTATCGTCCAAGGTTTCCAGTGCATCCCGCAGATGATACTGCCGCGGGCCGTTGTCCATCAGGATCGTGCGGTTTGCCTTGAGCATCCGCATGTCGCAGGGGAGAAGAGCAACCGCCGGGATCGCCGTCTCCACAATGGCGTCCCTCACCCGGGCCATGCCCAGCAGAACAGACGACACGCAGGGCCTGTCATAATCGGCCACGCCGAAAAACTTGCTTGTGTTGCCCTGTTTGTCCAGATCGACCACCAACACGCTCTTCCTCTTGGCGGCCAGCTCGGCTGCCAGGTTGCAGGCGGTGACGGATTTCCCGACGCCGCCCTTCAAGTTGATAATTGCAGTGCTGATCATAGTAATTCTCCTGTCCCGCCGGGGCGGCGGGTGTTATTGCGGCCAGTTCATCTGGTCGATTTCTTCGTATTCCTCTTTCGGGGTCGGCTGCCATTGATGGTATTGGGGCTGCCATCGCATGGACACAACGCCCGTCGGCCCCTCGCGGTTCTTGGCGTACATAACGGCGGTATCCTGATAGGCGTCCTCGCCGCGCAGCTCCTTGCTGTCCTCGGTGCGCCTGTTCTCCACAAAGATCGCGCTGTTGGCGTCCTGCTCAATCGTGCCGGAGCCACGCAGGTCCTCCAGATTGCAGAAGCGGCCCTCGTTGCCCTTCACGCCGGCGCGGTTGATCTGGCACAGCTCCACAACCACGATGCCCATCTTCATGGCGGCCACCTTCAGCCGCCGGGTGATCTCGCTGACGCGCTGGTACTCGGTCTGGCGCGGGTCGGTGGGACTCAGCAGGCCGATGTGGTCGATGAACGCGATGTCCGGCTTGTACTGCATGAGCTTAGCCTCCAACCCGTCAATCGTCAGGTTGCTGTCGGCATCCAGCATCATGTTGTGATGCTGGCGCAGCCGGGCGGCGGCATTGTTGATGATCTCCCGCTCACGCGGGGCCAGGCTCTTGTTGGTGAGCTTGCCGGAGTCGATGCGTGCAACCTTGGACAGGATCCTGTCCATCAGTGCCTCCGCCGTCTCCTCCAGCGTGAGGTAGTAGACCTTGTACCGCTTCGAGAGCCGGGCCGCCAGATTCAGCGAGAAATCCGTCTTGCCGCACCCGGGCCGCCCGGCCACAACGCAGACGCGCTGCCGACCAAAGACGCCGTACCGGTCCAGCTCCGGCCAGCCCAGTTTCAGGCTGTCGTCCGGCTCATCCAGCCGGGCCAGCGCGGAATCCAGCACCGCGTCAAAGTCCCGGGCCGTGCTGTCGGTCTGGGTGCTGCGGATGGCATCCTGCACCGCCAGCGTGCGGCGCAGCTGGCGGCAGACGCAGTCGCTGTCCATGGCATCCTTGGCCATGCACTTCATCAGGTCGCCCTGCAAAAGCGAGTAGCGGTAGTCTTCCAGAATCTGCGCCGCATAGCTGCCGATGTTGGAGACGCTGGGGCAGGTTTCGGCCATTGCCACAACGCCGGGCCTGATCTCATCCGCCGGGCGGCCCGCCGATGCCCGGTTGATGACCGTGATGACGTCCACCGGCTCCCCGGCCATAGTGAGCTGCTGCACCGCGCTGAACACCGCGCGGCTCACGCCCTCGTCGAACATCCCGGGCACCAGCTTGATGATGTACTCCCGTGCGCGGGCCGGGTCCATGAGCGCCGCGCCCAGAAACGCCCGCTGCGTCTGCTGCTGCCGGCTTATAGTTGCACGTTCCATTCAAAAGCCTCACAAAAAATCAAGTATGTCGGTGTCCGGCCCGATCTCACGCGGGCGATCCTCCGTGCTGGCGGGGCGCTGGGTGGGGACGGTATCCACAAAATCGTCCTTCAGGGCGAACAGCCCCTCCCATCCGCGCAGGATGCTCTGCTCGAGCACTGCGGCCATGTAGCCGTAGCGGTCACGCACGCCCGCCTCATCGGCCAGTTGGTTGAGCTTATTGCAGGCCAGCTTGGCGGCGTTGGCTGTCAGGGGGTGCTTGCCCGCGGCCCGGGACTCCTCAAATGCGAGCAGGGCCTCCGTCAGCCGTTCATTCCACGGGAAGGATTCCCGGAGAACATCCCGGACGCTCGCGCGCGCGCCCGCACGCGTATTGTTATCTCTTGTATTATTATTCTTGTATTGTTCTGGGTGACATTTTTGTCGGGGGGTAGGCGACATTTTTGTCGGGGTGGGTGCGACATTTTTGTCGCCCACCGACACTGGGTGTCGCTCACCGACATTTTTGTCGGCCTCTGTTTCCGGGGCTTCCTTATGCGCTGCATCTGACAGCGGGGAGATGCGCCGCTGCATTGCGGCACCGTCCCGGACATTGGTCACGGCCACATAGCCCAGCTCCTGCAGGTGCTTCACCCAGCGCTGCACGGTGCGGTCACTCGTGTCGTACAGCTCGCTGAAATAGCCGTTGCCGGCGTAGCAGTACCCGCACTGGTCGGACAGGGCGGTGATCTCTGCAAAGAAAACCTTCTCGGACGCACTGAGTCGCCTGTCGTACCGTACCGGGGAGGGAAGAATAGCGTAAAATCCGGGTTTTTCCATAGCTTGGCCTTTCTAAAAACGGCTGACCTTAACACAGGGGTGCGCCGCGCTCTTTTCGGCGCATCCCTGCAAGGTCATTTTTCAATTTTTCAACGTTTAAAAGGGGAGGTCGCCCTCATCCTCGATCATGGCGAAGTCGTCGCCCGGCTGCTGGTTGTAGGCCGAGGCCGGTGCGCCGATGCGGGGCTGACCCGCCGGGGCGGTGGAGGTCTGGCCGGGGGTGTCTGCCTTGCTTCCGCAAAAGTTGATATTGTTGGCGACGACCTCCAGCACGGTGCGGTTGGTGCCGTCCTTGGCTGTGTAGGTGCGGCTCTGGAGCCGTCCGTCCACCGCTACCATCTGGCCCTTAGTGAGCCATTTATAGGCAAACTCGGCAGCGCGCTCCCATGCAATGACGGGAATCCAGTCCGCCTGACTCTGCCCGTTGGCGCCCCTGCGCCCGCGGTCAACGGCCAGGGTGAACGTCGCCACCTGCTTGCCGCTCTGCGTCTGCCGCAGCTCCGGATCGCGCACAAGGCGGCCCTGCAGCGCTATCACATTAAGCATATAGTCACCTCACTTTGTCAGCCATGCGTAAACCAGCAGGCAGGCAACAATAATCGTCACTGCGACCCAAGTCATCAGATCATCACCACCACATTGCCGCGCTCCACCAGATCGGCCAGCTTCTCGCCCAGATAGGCGGCAATGTTGCGCTTGGCCTCCAGCTTCCACGCGCCGCCGTCAGCCTCGTACAGCGCCGGGTGGCCTTCTTTGTTAAGGCGCAGCAGGAAGTCGCTGGCGGGCTGCTCGACCTCAAGGAAAGTGCGGTAGGGCTGCAGATGGACGATGGGCTGCACCGTCTGCTGCTCCTTCAGCACCGCGCCGGTCTTGACGCTGACCTCCTGACTGATCCCGTTGTCCACACTGGACACGCCCTGATTCACATCGATGCGGCTCAACAGCGCCAGCAGATAGTCGCGGTCCGTGGTGACGGCATACAGGCTCTGCAGTTCCACAATGGCCCTCTCCTGACTGATGCTCTCGTTTACGGAAATGCTCGGCACATCGCTCACGGCCTCATACAGCGGCAGACGCCGGAACTCTGCGTATTTTTCGTGAGTGTATGTAGTATCCACCATGACCCGCCGGGCGCTGTCCACACGCACATACAGCCGGAGCGAGTGGCCGATACCCTCGGTGCGAATCAGCTTGACCAGTGCCTCCAGCGTATCCACCGAGTACCGTTCCGGGAGTTCAACCTCCGGCTTGACCTCTCGCAGGTAGGTGGAGCAATACCGGCGACCGTCATCGGTCGTGAGAGTGTAGGGCTTTGCCAGTTCGGCAATGCGGTCAATAGCGTCTTTCAAAAAACTGTTTTCCATTGTCTTGTCCTTTCTGTGTCAGTATCCGGCACGGCCTACGCGGGCCATAGCCGGTACGGGGGCTTCGTCTCCGTCCATGTTTACCTGCCCGGGCACCTGCGGCGTCATCTCGGCCAGCAGCAGGCTGCCGTCCCGCGCCTTGGTAATGCACAGACTTGTGCGCACCGGCTGGATCGGCGCGAGGGTGGTCTTTGCCTGCGCGTCCATGCCGATCTGTTGGCGGTAATCATCTGGTGCAAAGGTCAGCGTGATGGTGATCTTGCGCTTGGCGGTTGCCGCGGTGTTAGGGTCCATGATGTTCGCCACGACCCGTTCTACCTCGTAATCGGTGATTTCAGCAATCGCGCCCATCGCCATCTCCAGCACGCTCTTTTTGTTTACGATCTGGGGCATTACTCATCACCTCCAACTTTTACGCCCTCGCCCTGATAATGCCGCTTCATCATGATATAAGCGGCCTTCTCGGCCTCAAGGTCGTCAGGGTGTTCTCTGCGCATCCTCTCGATCAGTTCATCGCGCCAGAAATGCAGAGCCGCGCACAAAAAAGGGATATCCGGGCCAGACAGTCCCGCCTCGCCGTTCAGCGCCGCGAGGACGACATCCAGCGCCTCTTCATGGACGGCATCAATCTGTTTGGGGCTTACTTCTCCGCCCAAAACTTGCGTCTTAATAATGTTATCGACGCTTTGCAGCCTGGGCTTATACCATACATTCATCGTTTGCATCCTCCTAAAAACTAAATTTCTTCCCCGAACACCTCGGCAAAGCTGCCGGGGCCGTGGAGCTCATCAAAAGCAAATTGTGCTGCCTGTTCCAACTCCCGCCGGGCGGCGGGGTCAAAATGGACGCCCAGGTGCGGCTCATTGTGATGGTCGTGGCACAGCCAGACCTTGAGGCCGTACCGCTCAGACAACTCGCGCCGTCCGCGCCCGAATAGGATGTGATGCTCCTCCAGGCCGCGCGTGGTGCGCAGATTGTAGCGCTTGCGGCACAAGTAGCACTCTTTATCGCTTTGCAGTATGCTTTTTGCCACGGCGCTCCTCCAGTCCGTTGACGGCATCCACCGCCTGGCGCACATCACCAACAGGCAGTTCCACCGTCGTCCAGCGGCAGCCGCACATCATGCAGACGCGGCGGCGGTATATCCGCCGGGTCCCCTTGGCGCGGGTGTCGATGACGCGCACCTGGCTTCTGTTGCACTTAACGCAATTCATCCGCACGCCTCCAGTCCCGGTACTGCTCGGTTGTCTCGGCATCGTCCACGCCGGCCTCGCTCAGGCGGTCAAAGATTCTCTCAATGAAGTCGTGCATCTGCTGCCGGGTAAAGCTGCTGCTGCCCAGGCCGAGCCGGGCCATGCAGTAGCCGCCGTCCAGCACCTCCACCACCTGTACCACGCGGTAGGCACGGCGCAAAGCAGGCAGTGCCTTGACCGGCACGCGCCAGGTCTCCACCTCCGCGCCGAACTCTCCCAGCAAGTCCAGATAGCACTGTTCGGCGGTCACCCCGCCGGGGGCGCCGCCGTTTTGTGCCTGGGCCAGCTTTTCCAATAGTGCCCACATAAGCCGGTTCTGGTCCAGCGTGCGCTTATTCCGCACGGGGCGGATGTCAATCTCTACGGCTAAGGGCTGGCCGCGCGCCCGGCGTTCCAGCTCAGCGTGCATTCGCTGGGCCTCCAACAGGTAGCCGCCGTCAATGGTCAGCCCCTCCATGCCGTTGACGCGCGTCTGGCCGGTGGGGATGTACCACGCTGCCAGATGCGCGATCAGTTCGCCTGCCATGTAATCACGCTCCCGTCGGACGCCTTGCGCAGCTTGATTTCGGTTACATCGCCGTCCGTATCGTAGCCGATGCCCGCCACGGTGAGCCTGTCGGCCAGCACGTAATGGTGGATCGTCTTGCCGTCGCGCCCCGCCACGGGGTTGATCTGCACGCGGTCCTTGCTGATGCGCAGGGGCGGCAGGCTGAACACTCCGTAGCCGATGCCCCACTCGGCGGCAGCGGCCACAAGGCTGCCGTCCGCCTCGTTCAGGTTCGCATCGGCATTGACCTGATACCCCGCCGGGCAGGGGGCGTCCCGGGTGGCATCGCCAATGGCAATGGCGCAGTAGAGCGCCTTGCCGCAGAGATACCGGCGCAGGCTGTAGTCATCGCCGTACAGTGTCTGGCCCAGCTTGTTCAGCTTGTCTCGCACCGCCTCGGCGTCCGGCCACAGCTTGATGCGCACGCTGTCAGCGTCCGTCTCCAGCACGCTGACGATGATCTTATCCGCGTGCAGCAGACCGGGGTTCCCGCTCTGGGCGGGGGTGGTGCTTTCTTTAGTCTCCATCTTTAACCTCCATTTCCGGGCCGATGTAGAAACCGGCCTCATTGTAGTTGTTGGGGTCTGCCATCGGGCTGTCCCAGCCGCACACGGCCCCGCCGTACATGGCAGCAGCCTGGGCGCGGGTGACTCCCGCAGCCTCGTTCAATGTGTCCACAGTCTCTTGCTCCACCACGCCGAACAGGGTGCGCTCCCCGCGCACGATGCGGACGATGTTGTTGGTGTGGAGGCTCCTTGCGTAGGCGTAGGCGGGCAGCCCCGCCTCATCATAGGTCATTTTCATGGCTTCGGTCTCCTTTTTCGGTTTTGGCCGCTTGCACGGCATACCGGCGGCAAGCGCCGGGTGTTTCTTCTTCCAGTTGCATACTCTGTGCCGGATTGCCTCCGGCGTCACGGTCTGGGTGTAGCCCATCATCCTGCACACGCTGCTGATCGGCGCGCCGCCGTAGTAGTACAGGATGCTTTCCAGCATCACCTCCGGCGGCACAGGGTTGTAGATGCGCTCAACAGACGGGCCGACGGGCCGCCTGTTTTGAGGATGCGCCGCGCGGAAAGCGTCAAGACTGGCATAGCCCAGACTTTCCAGCAGGGTGCCCTCATCCACACACAGACACTCGGCGCAGATTCTCAGCTGGCGGCGGGCGTTGGTGCAGTTCCTAAGCCTGGATTGCACCCAGGCCAGATCATCCGTTGTCATCAGCAAATTTGCCTCGCCAGCGCGGTGGCCGGGATGCGCTTGTCGCGCCCGGCCCCGATCCAGCCCTCAAAATTGCGGCATACCTTGCGCGCGGCGTAGGGGTCTGTGCCGTAAACGATGTGTGCGGCCTCGGGCACTGTCACCAGCTCGCCCGCAGCCTCATGCCGGATGCGCTCCAGCGCATCCCGGTAGCCTTGCTTTTCGCGTGCCATGCTTACCTCCTTGTTGCTTGTATCCCCGCCGGTGGCAGGGTTATTGCCGCCATCATTCTGCCGTGATAGAATAGGGGCAGAAAGGATGGGTATAGAAGATGGATATACTTACTTGGTTTCATGATCGCAGCAATATTACATTTGCTATTGCAATCATTGGTTTTGTAATATCGCTTTACAATTTTTTCCGAGCAATGTGGGATAGGCGATGTGCGTTTACAGTTGAATATATAAGTCACAATTGTACCTTAGGGCACATGGGACATACGCAATTCATCATTAGAATGAATATTCAAAATCAGACTTCGGCATCGTTGTGCATTTCACGGATGTTCTTGGTTTACGAGAACCAGACCTATGAGTTTGCTTTTCCTGCGCAGCAGGTGTGGGAGTTTACAAGTACGCATGGCAAAACTGTTACTAATAAGAAAGAAATCCTTTCTCAAGAGATGCCATTTTCAATCCATGGGCATGGTGTACAAGGAGCTTATTTCATAGCCTATCTCCCGGAAACCCTCAAAAAAGAATTGAAGAAATCCTGCGAGTTCGAAATTGTTATCCAGACTAAGAACGCGAAAAAATCGTTCAATATAGTTGCCAATAATCCCGGAGCAGATTTGAATGAGTATGGTTACTTCCCGGTTACCGCTGGATAATTGCCGTAATGATGCCAAGGATAATTGAAGCAACACCCAAGATGAGCGTCCAGCTGTCAATTGATACGGTGCTCACCTCCTCCTTGTGAGCGTGTCCATGGTGGACACAATACTATTGTTTGAGTAGATAATCTATCGAGCAATCGAATAGCGTCGCCATTTTTTCAAGCGCACTCTGCGGGATGCTTCCATGCGCCATCCAATTATAAATCGTTTTCCTTGTTACCCCCAGCGCATTCGCGAGGTCTGCTATCGTCATGCCTTTTCTGCTACGTTCAGCATTGATATTTGGATAAGGCATCAAATTCACCCCCTATAAGACTTTTCTTGTGTAATACCCGTATTGGGTATCTGTATATTATAATATACTCATTTTGAGTAATTATAAAGTAAAAAAGTGCCCGAAATGGGTATTCACTATTTGTGCATATTGCCCATTTCGGGTATTTTCAATTGACTATTTACTCAAAATGTGTATCATAGTTATAAGGGAAGGAGGCAACGTCATGAATAGACTGCAAGCGTTGCGTGCCGAAAAAGGCATAAATATGAAAGAGGCCGCCCAGGCGCTGAGTATGCCGTACACAACGTATGTCAATTACGAAAAAGGTACTCGAGAACCGAGTTCGGAGGTCCTAATCAAATTAGCCAAGTTTTATGATACAAGTATCGATTATCTGGTCGGGAAGGTCGAACGCGTCGCACCCATCCCCGCCGGGTTCCAGCCGCTGCCGAAGCGGGACCGCATCCCGCGTGTGGGGCAGATTGCCTGCGGCACACCCATCCTCGCGGAGGAGAATGTCGAGGCCTACGATGAAGTCCCCAGCGATTGGCACGCCGACTTCACGCTGCTGTGCCAGGGCGACAGCATGGAGCCAAAAATCAAAGACGGCGATGTCGTAGCCATTCACAGCCAGCCGATGGTCGAGAACGGCGAGGTCGCTGCCGTCCTGATCGATGGCGAGGCCACCCTCAAGCGCGTTTTCCTGTTTGACGATCACATCGAGCTTCGCGCCGAAAACCCCACATTTCCGACTATCCTGCGCATCGGCGAGGATATGAACACCATCACCATCGAAGGCAAAGCCGTTGGCCTCTGCCGCAAACTGTAAAGGATGTGTTTCACATGGGCCTCAGATTCCGCAAAAGTGTAAAAATCGCCCCGGGCGTGCGGCTGAACTTGAACAAGAACAGCACAAGCGTCTCGTTCGGCGGCAAGGGCGCACACTATACCGTCAGCTCCAACGGGCGTAGGACGGCATCTGTGGGTATCCCCGGCACTGGGATTTCATACAGCACTTCTACATCATCGGGCAAGGGCGGCAAGGCAAGGGACACCGCTAAGTCATCCGGCGGCAGCAGCTCCGGCCGCGGGGACAATGACAAAAACGGCTGCCTCTGGTTGCTGCTGGGTATCGCACTCCTGCCGATTCTTCTGACTTACTGGCTGTGGACCACGGACATGTTCAAGCTCAGCAAGAAAGCCCGCGCCGGCATTATAGCAGTAATGTGGGCCGTGCTTATCATCCTCGGGATTGTTGGCGGCAATAATAAAGAGAGCACCCAACAGCCGCCGATGCCCACCGCGACAATCGCCGCCGAGACGCCACAGCCCACAGCCGCGCCGACCGCCACACCGCAACCCACCGCGACCCCGACGCCAGAACCTACAGCCACGCCGGAGCCCGCCGAGGCCAAGCCCACCATGGTCTACATCGCCAACAGCGGCACAAAATACCACCGCCTCCCGAGCTGCAGCGGCATGGAAAATCCAACCGAGGTGACACTTGAGCAGGCCGAGTCTTGGGGTTATACGCCTTGTAAACGTTGTTATTAAGTATAACAAAAAACACTCACAGTGCGCCAACACCGTGAGCGTATAGATCAGCGTGTCCAGAGTGGACACAATACCGACCAGCAGGGGAAGAGGCCACCCTCAAGCGCGTATATTATGACGGCAGCACCATCACATTAGTCCCTGCCAACAGTGCCTACCGGCCAAAGATGTACAGTGGGCCTAAGCTAGATAACATCCAAATCGAAGGGCTTGTCACAGGCTACACCCATTGGTTTTAGGCAAGGCCGTCGGCCTGTGCCGCAAACTGTAACAAACCGCAGCAACGGTATAAAATAGGAGGTTTTTATTATGGGCATTTTTGACACACTTCAGGAGGAATCCACATTTTCCAGGGCATCCGGCAATAACTACCACTACGTTGTGCTGCAAGTCGTTCTGAAAGAAAAATTTATCGGAACCGGCTCCGGCAATCTGACGGAATTGGAAAAAGTCATCAATGAGCAGGCTGCAAAGGGGTATCGCCTGCACACGATTTCTACTACCAGCAGCGGCAGCAAGGGCCTGATGGGCGGTGACCGTATTCAGGCAACTATGGTATTTGAAAAACTGGAGTGACAGCTGCAAACCGAGGTCGGAAAACCCCACATTTCCGACTATCCTGCGCATCGGCGAGGATATGAACACCATCACCATCGAGGGCAAGGCCGTCGGCCTGTGCAGGAGACTGTAAAAATAACCCTTCTCTACTGAACGAAACTCAAAGGAACAGAATTTAGACTATGGAACAGTAAGGAGAAAGCATTGGAAAACACAGTGAACCGTCTTATTGATAAATCAATCGAGTCCTTTTTGATGGCGATTGAAGTGTATAACAAGCCAACGATTCATTACCGCATCGAAGGATTCTCTATGTTCATTTGTAATGCTTGGGAGCTATTGCTTAAGGCACATATGATGAACACGCAGGGAGAAAGGTCAATCTATTACAAGGATAATCCGAACCGAACATTATCCCTTGAGAATTGTATCGAAAAGGTCTTTACGAACAGAAAAGCGCCCCTGCGGCTGAACCTTGAAAAGATTATCGAATTGCGGAATACCAGCACACATTTCATCACAGAAGAATACGAGATGGTCTATGTGCCGCTGTTTCAGTCCTGTGTATTTAACTATACAGAAAAACTGCATGACTTTTTTGGCATTGAAGCAAACAAGTATGTTCCGCAGAATTTTCTCACATTGACGGTAAGTATGCGTCCGCTGGACGTGGAAGAGATCCGTGCAAAATATCCGCCGGAATTGGCAAACCGCCTTTTACAGGCAAGCGCAGACATACAAAGCCTATCGGCAGAAGAAAATAACGCAGCATTTGCCATTCGCATTGAACACTATCACTACATCACAAAAGACAAAGACAAGGCAACCTCGACCATACATATTGACAAGAATGCAGAGACGAGTGGTGTTATCATCAAGGAAATACAGGACCCGAATAATGTCTACCCATTCAATGAAAAACGCTGTATTACCAGAATAAACAAACGCTTGGCAAGTGATGGCGTTGCGGTTACAATCAACAGCTACCATTTTCGACTTTTTGTGCAGCATTATGGAATAAAGAGTAATCCAAAATTGTGTTACAGCTATAATGTTCCTTCGCATCCTATGTATAGTTACTCTATGGCAACTATTGATTTGATTGTTATGGAAATAGAAAAAGACCCGGAGAACATTCTCCAGGTCTTAAAAGAAAGGTCAAAAAAAGAGGAGACCCCAGGGGCAAAGGATTCTAAGCATTAAGCCTACTCCCATTCGGGAACCCAGCCTTTTTCCTTCACGAGTCTTCCTTTACCTATATTATACACAGTTCGGATCCATTATGCAAGCGGTACGAACACTTTTGTAGGAATTACCAAAAAAGCAAAAAATGCCCCACGGCTGCAACCGTGAGACATTTTAGTGGCTCGGCGTGTCCAAGGTGGACACAATACGAAACCCTTCCAACTCGTATTGTACCACCTCCGGACACGCTTGTCAAAGTGTATCGTAAGGAGGTTTTTACATGGCAAAAACAAAAAAACGCGCGGACGGCCTGATCGAGCGTTGCCGCGTCATTGATGGCAAGACCCGCCACTTCTATGGCCGCACCGCAAAGGAGGTGCAGGCCAAGCTCGACGCGGCCCTCATAGAGGCCAGCACCCGCCGGGACAGGGGAGACCCCTTCGGCGAGGTTGCAGAGGCGTTCTGGCGCGCCAAGGAGCCGTGCATCAAGTATGGCTCCCGCCGGGGCTACCGCCACAAGGTGGAGCTCGCCAAGGGCTGGTTTGAGGGGCAGGGCATGCGCGAGATCACCAGCACCGACATCAACCGCGAGCTGATGCACATGGCCGCGCAGGGCTATGCCTACAAAAGCATTGCCGGGCAGAAGTCGGTGCTCTCCCTGATCTGGCAGTATTGGTGCGCCGAGATGCACGGCGACGCGAACCCCTGCACGCTGCTCAAGCTGCCGCAGGGCCTGCCCCAGACCAAGCGCCGCGCCCCCACAGAGCAGGCGATCACCGATGTTAAGGCCCACCCCGAGGGCTTCGGCCTCTGCCCGGCCATCATGATGTACGCCGGCCTGCGTCTGGGCGAGGTGATGGCGCTGCAGAAGAAGGACCTCGCTGACGGCGCGATCCGCGTGTGCAAGGCCGTGGTCTGGCACAACAACTACCCCGAGCTTGAGAAGCCGAAAACCGACAGCGCCTACCGCACCGTGCCGATCCTCAAGCCCCTGCAGGATGCGCTCGGCAGCCGACTGGACGATCTGGCCGATGATGATTTCATCTTTGGCGGCAAAAAGCCCATGACGAAGAGCCGATACCAAAACGCCTGGCTGCAATACTGCATCGGCATCGGCCACGCCCACGACAGCGGCAAGCGCTATAAAACCGGCAAGACCAGCGTCACCGGCGAGGCACTCTACAAGGCCGTGCTGGAAGCCGACTTCACCGCGCACCAGCTCCGGCACGAGTTTGCCAGCGTTCTGGTCGAGTGCCAGATCAGCCCGCAGGTTGCCAAGGAGCTGATGGGCCACGCAGACATCCTGACAACCCAGCGCTGGTACGCCGAGGCCAAGGCCAGCGCCGTCGATGAAGCCACACGGATCCTCAACGCACACTTTGAATGATTTTAGCACTTTTTGTTTAATTATCAAAAATTCCCTTGCAATTTTTTTCATACAATTTATACTTTGATATAGAATAATACTATAGTTTTCTATGGAGGTGATACCATGATTTATTCTGATGCCCACAAGCTGGAATTAAGTGGATGGCTACAAACAGAAAACGAATCTGCATATAATTCTTCCCTTAAGTTGCAGAAATTTCTTTTCTTATATGAGTCTTTTTCTGTTGCAGACGGAGAAACCGCCAACTTTACTTCTCTAAAAGGTTACGAACGGGGTCCTGTGTTTAGTAATGTGTGGGGGGATTATACGCATGAGCGTATGGACTTCGACGAGATGGCTTTAGACGCATATAATAAAAATCAGGTTGCCATAAACCAAAAGCGTGCTAAACGGAGTTCGTTTATTGTCAGCATTCTTACAGAGCCGGAGCTATCAGCTCTTACTCACCAAATGAATATTTGGAAAGTCAAGGAGGATGCTATTAAATCTGGAGCAAAGCACATTGCGTTGTATAGCAGTGATTTTAATGATCACGATAAACATCTTGCTAAAACGCTTGAAATGATGTACCCGGATGAGCTTATAGAAAACTCAAAAGTGCTTTCGGTCAATGGGTACTATTTTGTCTTTTCGAAAGAAGATTTTTCAAAATTGCAGGAAAAAGATGAAGATATTCTTGCAACCTTGGCTGAAAATGAAGATTTGCACAATCCTGTGTTTGTTGAAAGAGATGTGGATGGGAGGCTTTTAATTGATTAGTCAAAAGGATGTAATCCGATTAAAAATCCCATACCCATCTGTTTCTAGTAATTTGGCCTTAAGCGCACACATGTATATTTGCGCAGATGCAATGGAAAACCATTATGAATATGTAAAGTGTCAAACACTTAAACCTTATATGTTGTGCAATTCTAATATGCAGCACTATCTGGATGAACCCGCAGACATTAGCCGAAATCCGTTTTCTCACAATACAAGAATTGATTGTGATAAACTTTTTACAAGTGATAAGCTTGCCTACCAAGATGGGCTGAAAACAAACACACGTCCAGATGTTTGTAATGACCTTTTTGTATCTGTTCGAGGAGAACTAGAGGCCGATGGCTATAAAACAATTTCTCTTGATAAGAGTGAAACTGCGCTACTTAATCCACTAGTTTCGATCATTCCCTAAGAACAATGCCGTTCTTCTTGTTCGTAATGATTTCGTACACGGCCAGAGTTGAATGATTGTTCGTTGATTTTTGGCAATTCAAATCTCTCTTACTCCGCCAAATCAGCCGATATTTAACGCTAACACGTTGAATATCGGCTGATTCTTTTTATATTTTCCGTTCGTAACCATTCGTAAAAAACGCCCTAAAAACACGGAGAACCGTGCTGGGTGTGTACACTACTGTGTACATCACTGTGTACCTTACTGTGTACAAGCCGCCGCACGCCACCAACAATGCAGCATCGTATATTTTTTCATTCTTGTCTGTTGTGCTGCATCCACCCCGCCATTTTCGTTACCTCACAAAAACGCTTCCGTTCCAACCTCTCTCCGCATTTTTCAAACACTTTCCCCGATAAACGTAAAAATTCATCAGGGAAGTGTTGTTATTCTTAACATTTTCTTCCTTTTCTGCCCGTGCCTTGCAATCCCGCGCCAAATCCGCTATACTCATTCTATACCATTTTATAAGTGAGGTGTCCGTTATGCGGTTATTTGATGTGCTCGGCCCGGTCATGACGGGGCCGTCCAGCAGCCACACGGCAGGTGCGGTGCGCATCGGCAGCACGGCGCGGCGGCTCCTGGGGGAGCAGCCTGCCGAGGCCGAGATCCTGCTTTACGGCAGCTTTGCCGCCACGGGGCGCGGCCACGGCACGGACCGGGCGCTTGTCGCCGGGCTGCTGGGCATGCAGCCGGACGATGACCGCATCCCACACAGCTTTTCCATTGCCAAGGAGGCCGGGCTGCACTTTAAGATCGGCACCACAAACCTGCGCGGTGCGCACCCCAACACGGCGGTGCTGCGGCTGACCGGTGCGTCGGGCCGTAATCTCGAGGTCGTCGGCGCGTCCATCGGCGGCGGGCGGATCAACATCTGCCAGATCGACGGCATCACGACGAATTTTGGCGGAGACCACAACACGCTGATCGTCCACAACCAGGACACGCCCGGCCATGTGGCAGCCGTAACCACCTGTTTGAGCCAGCACGGCGTCAACATTGCCACGATGCAGCTCTACCGCTCGACGGCAGGCGGCTACGCCGTCATGGTGCTGGAGTGCGACGAGCCTATCCCGGACGAAATCGCCGGGCAGCTAGGCAGCCAGCCGGGCATCGTCAAGGTCACGATTCTGAATCTGTAAGGGGGCGGGAAAGATGGCATTTTCATCCGTGCATGAGATGATCGACCTCTGCAAGGAGAGCGGCAAGCCGCTGTATGAGGTCATCCTTGAGAGCGATCTGGCCGAAAGCGGCCTGACCCGCGCCGAAAGCGAGGCCGAGATGCACCGTCTGTGGGCAGTCATGCAGGCCACCAGCGACGGCTACTGCGGCGCAGACCGCTCGATGAGCGGCTTTGCGGGCGGCGACGCGGCCAAGGTCAACGCGGCAGCGGCGCGCGGCGTGCTCTACGCCGACGGCTACTTTGCCGACGTCATGGCCGAGGCACTGAAAACCGCCGAGTGCAACGCCTGCATGAAGCGCATCGTGGCCGCGCCCACGGCGGGAAGAGATCGGAAGAGCGTCGTGTAGGGAAAGAGTGTAGATCTCGGTGGTCGCCGTATCATTAAAAAAAAAAAAAA
>OOCB01000607.1_pt1 | contig 56392 bp, 54 predicted proteins | sample 1671351 | NCBI WGS metagenome assembly OOCB01 (sample SAMN06348148, study PRJEB24527) | human gut metagenome | biome: human gut; feature: ankylosing spondylitis patient; material: feces | host: Homo sapiens | place: China | collected 2015-10 | reverse complement strand
CCTCCGGATCGAGACCGGAAACAGATGTCGGAATGGAGAAATACTCCATCAGAGCCTGGTATGCGTCGATCTCATCCTGGTTCACAAGACCGCGCTCCTTACAGATATTCATGGCTGCAAGGGCACCGACCGCAACACAGTGACCGTGGAGCATCGTAAAATTCTTTAACTTCTCGATGGCATGCCCCAGCGTATGGCCAAAGTTTAAGGTCGCACGCTCATTCTGCTCGGTCGGATCGATCTCAACGACCTCACGTTTGATAAAATCGCTTCCCTGGATCAGAAGTTTTAATGTATCCGCATCCTTTGCGAGGATTTTTTCTTTGTTGGCCGCGATCCAGTCAAAGTATTCCCGGTCACGGATCAGGCCATGTTTGATGACCTCGCCCATACCGCCGGAAAACTGGTTGTCCGGAAGTGTGCGCAGAACGGACACGTTCGTGTATACAAGTTTCGGCATATGGAAGGCGCCGACCATATTTTTGTAGGAATCAAAATCAACCCCCGTCTTTCCGCCGATCCCGGAGTCCACCTGGGATAACAGGGTTGTCGGGATCTGGACAAAATCAACGCCGCGGAGATAGGTAGCTGCGACAAAGCCGCAGAGATCGCCCGTAACGCCGCCGCCCAGTGCGACGAGAAGATCTTTCCGGTCATAGTGGTTTAAGATCAGATGTTCATAAGCTCCCTGGACCGTCTTTAAATTCTTGTTCGCTTCCCCTGCCGGGAACACATAGGAAGTCACCTCGCGGCAGCAGCCGGAAAGGATCTTTGTCACCCCATCGAGATAGATGTCAGCGACATTGGAGTCCGCGATGATGCAGATCTTCTTCTTTTCGGTGCCGAGAACGGAGATCTCCTTTGCAAGTGAATCAAACGAGTCCTCAAGGACAATATCATAAATAGTCTTCCCGTCCATGTGGACCGGGATCCGGTTTACATGTTCTTTGATCATAAGGATAACCTCCTATTTGTAGCGGTACACCACAACGGATGTACGCCCCTTTTTCGTAAGATTTCCCGGCTCTCCGAACCGGAATTTTCCGATCCCGCGGATCGACAGGATCTCTCCTCCCCGCAGGTTTAACGATACATTTGTGCAGACAGCTCCGTTTACGGAAACCTTCTCACCTTCAATATAGACTGCCGCCTTTGTTCTGGAAAGTCTCGCACACAGTGCGACGACCGAGTCCAGGCGGACCGAGCTCACCGTTCCGGAAGTCTCCTCCGTCTCCGGTTCCGGGAGATCCGAAAAATCCGACGTGATCTCTGTGATAACAGAAGTGTGCCGGATCATCGTGAGGTTCTCCGCAAGGTATCTGCTCATCTTTTCCATGACAAAAACCCAGGCATTCCCCTCCTGCAGAACAATATCTCCGATCATGGACCGCTCGATGCCGAGATTCATGATCGCACCGAGATAGTCCCTGTGTGTCAGCTCCTCCGCAAAGCGCCGGTTCGCGGGCGCGATCTTTAAACACACAAACGGCGGAGCGTAGAGTTCCTCCTCGTAGGACGCCAGAAAACATAAAACCTTCCGTTCAGACATCGGAAAGCCGCCGGAAAGTACGAACTTCACCGGCGGCAGCGTAGCCGACATATTCTGGAAGACAGTCTGTTCTGCAAGTGTCAGAAAATCTGTGTGAAGCGGGATATCGCGGGAGTAAGCGTTCTGCGCCAGTTCCTGGATCCGCTTTTTAAAAAGCTGTTCTTCCTTTTCCATATCGATCCTTTTTACAGATGAATGTTGAGTCCGGATACATCTAAGTTTCCTCCGGAAAGAAGATCCTGGAAGTCACCGGACAGTTCAACGGACTGCGGGGTCGCAATAAAAATGTAATTGGAAATCTTCTGGAGATTTCCGTTCATGGAATAGGTGGATCCGGATGTGAAATCGATGATCCGCTGTGCGGTCTCGGTGTGAATCCCCTCCATGTTAAGGACTACTGCCTTTCCGGCAAGCAGATAATCGCAGATCTCCTTTGCGTCATCCAGGGATGTCGGTTTGATCAGAGAAACCTCCATCCCGTTTCCGCGGCGCATCGGAACGACTTTATTGTTGTTTGTGGCGCGAGGTAAGAATCTCGGTTTCTCCTCCTCATAATCATCCAGATCATCGGCTGCCTGTTTCTTAAAAAGGCTCTTTCGTGCCGGTTTTTCATCCTCATAATCGTCATCTAAGAAGTAATCGTCATCTTCATCGTCGTTCAGACGCATCGTATCCATAATCTTGCCTAAAAAGCTCATATCTAGTTCTCTCCAATCTATCTGGAACCAAAGATTCCGGTCCCTACTCTAATCATGGTTGCACCTTCCTCAACAGCCACCTCGAAGTCGCCGGTCATACCCATGGAAAGCGCAGTCATAGTACCATTATCAATGTTTTTACTTTTGATGTCAACATATAATTGATATAATTCTTTAAAATATTTTCGATTTTCTTCCGCGTCTTCGACGTTCGGAGCGATCGTCATCATTCCCTTTACGCAGACATGCGGGAATGCCTGGATCTCTTTCAGGTTCGGGATCACATCCTCTAAGAACATGCCGAATTTGCTCTCCTCCCTCGCAACGTTGACCTCGAGGAGCACGTTTGCGATCATATCACGCTTCGCCGCTTCCTTCTCGATCTTCTCTGCGAGATGGACACTGTCACAGGAGTGGATCAGGACCGCCTTATCGATGACCTGTCCGACCTTGTTTGTCTGGAGATGTCCGATCATATGGAATCTCGCATCCTCCGGGATCTGCGGACGTTTTTCCGTGATCTCCTGCACCTTGTTTTCACCGAAATCACGCTCCCCGGCCTCATAAGCTTCCATCAGCATGGAAACCGGCTTCGTCTTGCTGACGGAGATCAGGGTAACTTCCTTCGGGTCTCTTCCCGCACGAAGGCAGGCCGCATTCACGCGTTCTCTCACATTTTTTATATTCTCTGCAATTGACATGATAAAACCTCCTACTGATAGATGATCATTCCGTTTCCGGTCACGGCATTCGCGTCAAGGACAATGTGGTCGTAGACGGACAGACCGTAGTCCGTTCCCTTTTTGATCGTGTAGTATTCATCATTCGAAGAAAGAATCTCAATTCTCCGGAATACCGTATAACCGCGGTTGATATTGTAGACACCCTGTACAGACTGGGTCATTCCGATCTGATAGCGCTCCCCGGAATCATCCTTCGTGAGGAAGTCCCCGGCTTTCAGCTCGCTGTTTTCCCCGGCGTCCACGTAATAATATTCGTCATCCGCATAGTAGATCGTACACGGAGTGACAACTCCCACCGTCTTTCCATCCGCATATGTCTCCTTCCGGAAACCGCTCTGAGAGACTGTCGAGGTGTCGGAAGAGTCTTTCTTCCCGCTCACATAGTAGTCTTTCGGGATCACATAGAACGTCACATCGGTCACGGAACTTCTCGGGATCTTGAGTCCGCGCACTTCATCCGTCACGATCTCAAAGTCCACATAGCGGTCCGATACAAACTGCTCCATATATTTGGAAAAATCGAGTTTTCCGTATGTTTTTCCGTCTCCTCCAGTCACGGTGGAGAATGCCCCCGAAGTCTCCAGGTCACGCCCTGTAAACTTTACTGTCAGGGATGTCTTCCCATTATAAGTGGTAAGATCTTCATCGGAAAGCGGAAATACGATCGACCAGTCCTCGGAGGTAATGATCTTATAAGCCGGAGCACCCGTCTCCACGAGCTGCCCGGAACGGATCCCGGATTTTTTATAGCTGCTCTTGTCAAACATCTCAGCAGTCACCTGGTTTGGTGTCAGAGTCTCCATCGAATCAATGGAGTACGAAACAACACCGGCCACATCGGACCGCACCTGGGTAAAGTTCCCGCCGAGTTCTGAGATCGCGCTGTCCAGATTTTTCAGTGTATCCACGCTGACATACTCCAGGACTTCTGAATCCAAGGTATTCTTTGTATCATAGACTTCACGGAAATCCTCGTTGGTGAATGTCTGGCTGAAGCTCGACAGCTGTTTTTTTAAAGAAGCAAGATTCTCCTTTGAGAGCGCGACCGATCCGTCTGTTTTCTCCGCGAGCAGAGCCGAAAGTGTTCCGGTCTCATCGATCGAGTAGACTCTTGTGCCGACGGCTGCTCTCTTTCCCTCACGCATATAGAAGTTGATGTTTCCGGCACGGTCCGTATATTTCGGCTCCTCCGTCCGGAGAATGATCCCGGTGTGCCTCGTATCATTTACGATACTGCCTTCCACAACTTCATAAAACTCCACCTTGTCCCTGCGAAGGTAGGTATAGAGATAAAACGCCATATATAAGAAAATGAGGGCAAAAATGATCATGCCCACATTGATATTCAGGGGCCGGCGATAACGAACGACTTTCCTGTTCTTTTTCTTCGCCAATTGATAAAACCTCCCAACGGTCATATTCCGCTTTATGATACCATCATTCAGAAAAAAGTTCAAGCGGACAGACAAAAAAGCAGAAAAAAGCCGGTCCACGGAAAATTCCGAAGACCGGCCTGCAATTTATCTCTGGATCGAGATTATTTCTCTTCTTCTTTCTTTACTTCAACCGGACGGTTGATGCGTGCTGTGATCTCAGCCTTGATATTTGCGATAAATACATTCAGATCCTCTGCACCCTCATCGCCTTTGAAGCGGCTTCTTACGGATACGGTTCCGTCTGCCTGCTCCTTCTGTCCGACAACTAACATGTACGGGATCTTCTGACCCTGTGCCTCACGGATCTTGTATCCGATCTTCTCGGAACGGAGATCGATCTCGGCGCGGATATCCGCTGCGTCAAGAGCTGCCTTGACGGATTTTGCGTACTCCTCGTATTTCTCGGAGATCGGAAGAACCTTGACCTGAACAGGTGAGAGCCATGTCGGGAATGCGCCTGCAAAGTGCTCGATCAGGATACCGATGAAACGCTCGATGGAACCGAAGCATACACGGTGGATCATGATCGGTCTGTGCTTCTCACCGTCAGCTCCGATGTACTCGAGTTCGAAACGCTGCGGAAGCTGGAAGTCAAGCTGGATCGTACCGCACTGCCATGTTCTGCCGATCGCATCTACCAGATGGAAGTCGATCTTCGGACCGTAGAATGCGCCGTCGCCTTCGTTGATCACATAGTCGAGTCCGAGATCATCAAGAGCGCCCTGTAAGGAGCTTGTTGCGAGCTCCCAGTCCTCGTCGCTTCCCATGGAGTCTTCCGGTCTTGTGGAGAGCTCTACATGGTACTTGAAGCCGAACAGGGAATATACCTGGTTGATGAGGCCTGCTACATTCTTGATCTCGTCGCGGATCTGCTCCGGAGTCATGAAGATATGTGCATCATCCTGTGTGAAGCAGCGTACACGCATAAGACCGTGAAGCTGACCGGATTTCTCATGACGGTGAACGATACCAAGCTCGCCCATACGGAGCGGAAGGTCACGGTAGGAACGCGGCTCGGAAGCATAAACAAGAACGCCGCCCGGGCAGTTCATCGGTTTGATCGCGTAATCTTCGCCGTCGATCACAGTTGTATACATGTTGTTCTTATAGTGATCCCAGTGACCGGATGTCTCCCAGAGGCTTCTGTTTAAGATGATCGGTGTGGAGATCTCTACATAACCTGCTTTTTTATGGATCTCGCGCCAGTAATCAAGCAGTGTATTCTTTAAGATCATTCCCTTCGGAAGGAAGAACGGGAATCCAGGACCCGCATCGCTCATCATGAAGAGACCGAGCTCTTTGCCGAGCTTTCTGTGGTCACGCTTCTTCGCCTCTTCCATCATGGTAACGTAAGCTTCCAGGTCTTCCTTCTTTGCGAAAGCTGTCGCATAGATACGTGTGAGCATCTTGTTCTTTTCACTTCCGCGCCAGTAAGCACCGGCGATGTTCATAAGCTTGAATGCCTTGCCGACTTCCTTTGTGTTCATGAGGTGCGGGCCTGCACAGAGGTCTGTGAACTCGCCCTGTTTGTAGAAGCTGATGATCGCATCTTCCGGAAGATCCTCGATGAGCTCTACTTTGTACGGCTCATTCTTTTCTTTCATGAGTTCGATTGCCTGTGCTCTCGGAAGCTCGAAGCGCTCTAACGGAAGAGCTTCTTTGATGATCTTCTTCATCTCAGCTTCGATCTTTGCGAGGTCATCGGATGTTACCGGCTCATCGCGGTCGATATCGTAATAGAAGCCGTCAGCGATGGACGGACCGATCGCAAGCTTTGTCTCCGGCCAGAGTCTCTTGATCGCCTGAGCCATCACATGGCTTGCTGTGTGGCGGAGTGCTGCAAGACCTTCCGGATCCTTTGCTGTGAAGATATTTAATGTGCAGTCCTTGTCAACGATCGTGCGCAGATCCTTTACTTCTCCGTCGATCTCTGCGACACAGGCCATTCTTGCAAGGCCTTCGCTGATATCTTTTGCGATGTCGATGACAGCCATCGGCTGTGCGTACTCTTTAAAAGAGCCATCTTTTAATGTTACTTTCATGGTCATTCTCCTCTTTCTTGTGGAAAAATTTTATGCTGTTTTCCGTTTCGCGAAAAAAAAGTCCCTTGACTGTACACGAAATACAGTCAAGGGACGAGATTACCCGTGGTTCCACCCTGCTTGTATAGAAAATCTATACCACTTCATTTGATGATAACGGAATCACCGTTCCCGATTAAGGGACACTCCAGGGCGGTCTTCGGTTCGTTCCGTGCAGGATATTCTCACCAAACATATCCCTCTCTGAGCATTTTCCGAACGTACTCTTCCTGTCAACGTGTTATTTTTTCACTTGTAAATCAGTATATCACCGGAATCAGATTTGTCAAGATTTATTTGCCGTAATTTTCCGAGTTCCTTCGCAGACCGCCAAAGCTCGCGGTTCCTGCTGTTCATGGTCCCGAAGACTGTGAGCGGGCAGAGAACGGCTTCGCAGGAATCCAGAAGTTTTTCTGCCTGAAGATACGCCTGCTCTCCCACCGGCTCAAACGGGATCTCGGAGACCACCTCTGCCGCCAGCGCCATCGCCGTCTGGTACTCCACATCATTTTCATGGATGACCCCGGCTGCAAACGCGATCCCGGCTCTGTTTAAGGCGTGGTATACAGGGATCCCGCTCCCCATCCCGCCGATGACAAACACCTTCGGAGTTCCGTCTGTCCGCGGAAGCTCCGGAAATCCAAGCGAAGTCAGATAGCTCCCGTGCCGGATCCCGTAGAGGTTCGCGATATACTCCTTTTCAAACACTTCCTCCGGGGTTCCTGCTCTTCCGATCGTCCCGTGTTCCGCACAGAGCACGTAATCGGAGATCCGCTCCGCAAGGTCCAGCTCGTGGAGCGACATGAGGATTGCCATATTTCTTTCGTGAACCAGCCGTTTCAAAATATCAAGGAGCTCGAGTTTATGCCGGATATCAAGAAAGGAGGTCGGCTCATCGAGGACCAGGAGTTCCGGTTCCTGGCAGATGGCGCGAGCCAGAAGAACGCGCTGCTTCTGTCCATCACTCGTGTTCCGGAACAGGACGTCCGCAAGGTCTTCGCACTGCACCATGGAAAGGGCGTCCCGGACTTTTTTCTTATCTTCCCCGGACAGGATCCCGAACCGGCCAGTATACGGATACCGCCCGGCAGCGGCCACATCAAAACACGTCATAAGCTCCGGATCCGGCCGCCCGGTCATGACCACGGCAGTCTTTTTCGCAAACTCATGGTCGGAATATTCCCCGATCCCCCTGCCGTCCAGATAAACACTCCCGCCCAGAGGAGAAAGCTCACGGATGATGCTCTTTAAGATCGTGGACTTTCCGGCCCCGTTCGGTCCGATCAGCGTGACGATGGAGCCGCGGCGGATGTTCATGGAAATATCGGAAATGATCGGTTTTCCGCGGTATCCGACGGTCAGGCAGTCGGCTGTCAGGTAGGTCTTCATACGTTCTCCTTTCATGCTGCTCACAGGCTGATAAGCTGTGGTCTACAAGCTGCTCCATACTTTCCCGGTATCAGCGCTTTGCTCTCTTTATCATCATCACGATCACCACCGGCGCTCCGAACACTGCGGTCACGGAACTGATGGAGAGCTCCGTAGGCGCGAATAATGTCCTCGCCAGCAGATCGCTGAACAGGCAGAAAACAGCCCCGCCGAGGAAACATCCCGGAATCACAACGATCGGCTTCGCGGTCTTAAAAAGCTGCCGGATCACATGGGGCACCGCGATCCCGACGAATGAGACCGGACCGGCAAACGCAGTCACTGTGGCTGAGAGGATGCTGGACAAAAGGATCAGTTCGATCCGGAACCGTCTGATATTGACTCCCATGTTTCTCGCGTAGACTTCTCCCAGCTGGTAAGCTCCCATGGCTTTTGAGAGCAGCATGGAACCAAGAAACGTCGCTGTGACTACAAGGGAGCTGATCTTCACCCCATCCATCGAGATCCCGGAAAAGCTTCCCATGGACCAGTTGTGGAGATTTACGATATTCGAATCATCCGCGAACGTCACGATAAAATCCGTGGCCGCGGAACAGATATAGCCGATCATAATGCCGCTGACCACCAACATGGACATCTGAGGGATCTTTTTTGAGACCGCCAGGACAAAGCCCATAGACACCATGGCGCCGAGAAATGCCGCAAGGATCATGGTCCAGGAATTCATGATCAGTCCCTGTCCGAGGAACACGACCATAAAGACAGATACGACAAGCTTTGCTCCGGACGAGATCCCGAGGACGAAAGGTCCTGCGATCGGATTTGAGAAAAATGTCTGTAAGAGAAACCCGGATACGGAGAGTGCTCCGCCGAGGATCAGGGCAGCGAGCATTCTCGGAAGCCGGATATCAAAGAGGATATGCCGGACCATATCGGTCCCCTCTTTCGCCGTCAGGGCCGCGAGGAGATCTGCTGCCGATACCCGCACGCTGCCAACCGCCAGGCTCAAAAAGCCGAGTCCTCCGAGCAGCACGATCAGGAGCAGATAGGCGCGGATGATCCGCTTTGTCTGAACTTCCATAGCTTCCATGTCTCCTTTCATCGACCGCGGTTTTTAAGCTGTTTTGTAACTATTCAATAGGTCTGCGCACTTGCTGCGCTGACCGTAATAAAACACAGGCTTGAAGGCAAAAATCCCATCGGCGAAGCCGATTTGGAATGGATTTTTGCTCGTAACTGTGAGGGTACTGAACAGTTACGTTGTTTTTTATTTCAGCTGGTGCAGATACGTGAACGCATACTCCCGGTTTCCGGAGAACACTGCATTCATGTCCCGGATCATGTCCCCGAGCCCCATCGTCTCCTGGAACATGTTTTTCCCGGTACACCAGACATTGTCCTCTTTCACTGCCTTGAAATCCGCAAAGAGCTGATTTTTTGCACACAGTTCGTCGATCGTGGTAAGTTCCCCGTCGATCGTACTGTTGTAGATCAGGACATCCGCGTCTTTTGCGGCAGCATAGAAAGACTCAAAATCCATGTTCATCGTGGAAAGCGCATTCTCACCGGTCCCGGCATTTTCCGGCACATACGTTCCTCCGGCGATATCGATCATCTTCGCGATATAATCCCCGTTCTTCCGGACATTGACGCTTCCGGAATTTGTCACATAGAAAAATGCAGCTGTCTTTCCGGACGGTTTCATGGCGAGGACATCCGACAGAGCATTCATATTTTCCTGAAAGATCTGATCGGCCTCCTCCTCTTTTCCCGTCAGAAGACCATAGAGGCGGATCCACTCCATTCTCCCGAGCGGATGGCTCTCATAGCTGGACCGCTCCACGAGGACCGGGATCCCGAGGCGTTCCAGCTGTTCCTTGACCTCCGGGGTGTGGTAGATCATCGTGGATTCCACTGCAAGCTCACAGGAACTGCTTACGATCGTTTCGTAATCCGGTGCGCTGTACTTTCCTGCATAGGCAATCTTTCCTTCTTCCATCGCAGTTTTCGCCTCCGGAAGGTACCATCCGGTCTCCTTTGTCCCGGAAAGTGCAATGGAATCCAGGGCATCCAGGCGGATAAAATCATCCATGGCGGAGGTCGCCACAAGATAGATATTTTTTACTGGTTTATGAAGGACCGTGATCGAAGCCGGAAGTCCGTCAGGTGCGGACACACCTTCCGGCAGCAGGAGAAACTGATCCGCATCCCCGATGGTGATGAGGGCGATGCCGTTCTCATAATAGTCTGCTGAAAACTGGTCGGCGTAGAGAAGATCCATGGAGCCTGTCGGGGACATCTCCTCCCAGTTAAGAACCGGCAGATCTTTGTTTTGCTGAGCCTGAAGATTTTCCTCACTGCCATCCACGGAAGCGGTCGTGTGGTTTTCCCCTGTAGACGGTGCGGCCGTCCCGGGTTCCGTTTTTTTCGAACAGCCGGAGCAGGTAAACGCAGCAGTCATGAGGATTGCCGCAGCCAGAACAGATCTAAAAAGTGTATAACGCACCCGCGTACTTCTTTTCTGCTTCCTGGGATCAATTTGTCTTCTTTCCATATTTACTGTTTCTGCTCCGCCAGGGTACTTGAATCAAAGGTCAGCGTATACTCGATCTCATGAGGTGTGCTCATGGCAGTTGTATCCGCAAAGATCGTAAGCGGGCTGTCAAATCCAGCTACCGGGATCACAAATGTGGAGTTTCCCTCTGTATTGACCGGGAGGAATTTCTCTTCCTCTACCCGCACATAGTCATAATTAGAGCTGCTCCAGATGATCGTCGCCTCCGCTTTTCCGTCTTTGATCTCGATCACAGCCGGAGATTCCACGGATGCACGTCCGGATCCGCCGCTCAGGGAGACTTCCGCGGTGTAAGTTCCATCCGCAAGGGAGAGATCCTGGACGGTTTTTAAGGAAGAATTGAGAAGCGCGTCTGCCGGGATCCCGGATGCCTCAAAGACAAGCTCCCTGTCATACCATTTCTCTTTTTTCTTGCTGAATGCAGCGCACGGAAGCACCTCATTTAAGGCCTTGACCGGAACAGTAAAGCTGTGTGTTCCGTCAGAATTCTCCTCGAAAGGAATCCGGTCTGTCTCCGCGGTCTTTGCGGCCTCCTCTCCGGTTCCCATATAGACATACAGGTATCCGGTCCCGCCCATCGTCATTTTCGCGGTCATGGCGCCGTCTTTGACTGTCAGCGAACAGGATGTGATCTTAAACATGGAAGAGCTGGACTCCACGGAAATCTCGTAGGTTCCCTCTTTCAGATCCTCTGCAGATACCGGGACGAGTCCCGTCGTGTCAAGTGTCTGTTCTGCGGCAGTCTCCTCGCCGGATGCAACGGCTGCCTTTGTCTCATCGGCCGAAGCAGTTTCCGCTGTTGTTTCCGCCGTGGTCTCTGCAGAAGCAGCTGTCGTTTCTGTCGACCCGGACTGTCCACAGCCTGCGGACAGAGCGCAGACAACTGCGAGTGCTAATGAAAATTGTTTTAATTTACGCATAAAGTTTTCTCTCCTTTTGTAACCGGAAATCATCGGGGCATCCTGGACGGTTTCCTGAAGTTCCTTTCGCAGGCTGGAGTTTCCCGCAAGTGCACCTCCCGGTTATATAAAAAGGCGGCCGAATCCTCGACCGCCCATATCTAAACATTCTTATTTTGCGAGACTATCCACTGCAGCCTGGGCATGCTGTACGAAAAGCTGCTGGATCGGCTCAAGCTCACCAAGACCTCTTACAAGGCAGGTTACCTCATAGCCTGCAGCCTCAAACTGGCTCTTCCAGGAGTCATCGTCGTCACCGGCCATATCGTTGTTTGCGTGGTCACCGGCTACGATCATAAGCGGCTCAAGAACAACTTTCTTGTAGGAACCTTCTTTTACCTGATTGATGACATCTTCACAGGACGGAGTTGCCTCAACGGTACCTACATAGTAGTTGTCAAAGCCCTCTTCCTTTAACATATCCTGCATTTTCTGGTAAACGGCGTTGGAATCAGCCTCTGTGCCGTGACCCATGAAGCAGATCGCGGTCTCACCGTCATCGTACTCTTTTGTTGCGTCTGTGATCGCGGAGATCACTGCCTTGAAGTCATCATCAGAAGTTAAGAGCGGCTCACCGACAGCAACCTGCTCGAAAGCGTCGGAATTATCAGCTAACTCGTTTACAAGATCTGTGTACTCAAGACCGTTCATAAGGTGGGTCGGCTGTACAACAAGAGTCTTGACACCGTTGTCAACGGCGCGGTTTAAAGCCTCTGTCACGTTATCGATCGAAACATTGTCTCTCTTTTTTACATGGTCAATGATGATCTGGCTTGTGAAACCTCTTCTTACGGAGTAGTCCGGGAATGCATTTTCGATCGCATTCTCGATCGCGCCGACTGTCAGTCTTCTGCTGTCATTGTAGCTTGTACCAAAGCTCACAACAAGAAGTTCTTTCTCGCCGATCTCATCCTGATTTCTTGTGTTATCCATGGAAGCGTCTCCTGTATTGTAGTTTTCCTCGTCCTCTTCTGCAGCTGCTGTCTCTGCGGCTGTAGTCTCCTCAGCTGTTGTCTCTGCAACGGTTGTGGTCTCCGCAGCTGTTGTCGCTGCTGTCTGACTTCCGGAGCATCCGGAAAGGATCGCCATGGATACGGCTGCCGCTGTCATAACGGCGTAGATGTTTGCTTTTCTCATTTACTCTTCTCCTCGCTTGAAAAATGATTTTTTAAGGTCCCCGGCTGGTTTTTCCCCTCCAAACGGACATCCGGCAGGTTTCCTGGCTCATCCATTATCATGCATGAAACGCCTTCCCGGCAGGTTTCGCCAGTGACTGTCCGCATAACACGGACAATATTCATGCACTCCGGATCTACAGTGACGGGCTCGCACAGGCGTCTGACCTGTTTCCCTTTTAACTCTCAGAGATCGCCGTTTGGGATATCGTACAACCATCCTCCGGCGGTCTGTGACAGCACCGCATGTAAATAGACCTGTGTCGTTTATCATAACACCTTGGCAGTAAAAAAGCAACCGGATATCCCGACAATATTCACATCCGGTCCCGATCAATGGTACCCTGCGGGATTTCCGATCTGAAAATCCCCGGTCATCGGGTTCTGCAAATATTTTCCGAAATATCCGATTGCTTTTGATCATTTTTTCTAACTGAATCCCCGGAACCGTACCTTGATCAGTGGGCTTTCCGGTTGATGAACTCGGTCTTTATCTTTGAATATGTGAACTTCTGGCTGCTGTAAAGCCCGTAATATCCCGACAGTGTGAAGCTGATGGCAACGGCAACCGCAAAATACGGCATCGCCTCAAAGCCGAAGAGCTCGAAGCCGAGGAACATGGTCGCGATCGGGCAGTTTGTGACGCCGACGAAGGTGGCGAGCATGCCTGCTGCCGCACACAGGGACGGTTCAAAGCCTGTGAGCAGTCCGAACGTGCACCCGAATGTGGATCCCACTGCCAGTGTGGGAACGATCTCTCCGCCCTTAAAGCCGCCGCCGAGGGCCACCGCCGTGAAGACCATCTTGAAGAAGAACGCCAGGTATCCGGCATCTCCTTCCACCGCCTGTTCCACAAGATTAAATCCGGATCCGCAGTAATCCCTGCCGAACACCAGCGCGAGTCCGATGGAAAGGACTGCTGCCACAAGAATGCGCAGATAAACGTTGTCGATCTTTTTCTTGTAGAGATGCTGGGTCTCATGGAGCAGGATGCAGAAGCAGACGCTTAAAAGCGCACAGGCCAGTCCGAGTCCGACGGTGTAGAGCGCCGGTACAAGGGAAAATTCCGGAACATGGAGGATCTGGAACGCTTCCCCGTGAAGTCCGAGCGCCCCGGAGATCTGTGCACCGATGAAGGAGGCAAAGACGCACGGCACGAGAGCCGCGTAATAAGCGACACCGATGCTGATGACCTCGATTCCGAACATGGCGGCAGCCAGAGGCGTCCCGAAGATCGCCCCGAAACAGCCGCTCATGCCGCTCATGATCATGACTTTTTTGTCCCTCTCATCCATATGGAAGAGATCCCCGAGATAATTTCCGATGCAGCCGCCGATCTGTAAGGCAGCTCCCTCTTTGCCGGCAGACGCGCCGACCGCCTGGCTTAAGATCGTGGAGACAAAGATACACGGCAGGGTCGTCATATGGATCTTCTCGTTGGATGAGATCGACTCCAGGATCAGGTTCGTCCCGCGGTTTCCGATCTCGTGGAACATCTGGTGAAGAAGGACGATCAGAACACCTGCCACGGGCATGAGATACAGCATAAAGCTGTAAGTTTTAAACAGCCGCTGAGCGTAGATGACCCCGTATCCGAAAATGGTCCCGATGAGACCGCAGACGATTCCCATTACAATAGAGATCGCGGTCCAGCGGAGAAAATACAGGATATTCTTGCTGAGAGCAGTCTGAGTTTCGCTTCTGTACATACATTTTCCCCTTATTCAGCAGACCGTCGGGCATTTCACGAAGTTTGACAAATTGATATATGCCTGACTGCGTTCCATGACCGGAGGTCCGTTCATCACACCTCCCGCAGAGGCGGGAGAATCCCTGGTATCATTACATATAAATTCCGGAAGTCTTGGAGATTACCGGGCAGTAGCCTGCTGTTTCCAGAGCCTTGATGATCTGATCCTTGTGCTCAGTTCCGAAGGACTCTAATGTGATCGTAAGTTCCACACCCGCTGTGCGGTTTACATTTGCGAATACGTTGTGCTCGAGCTTGATCACGTTGCCCTGCTCTTTTGCGATCAGTGCAGAAACAGCTGCCAGCTGGCCAGGCTTATCCGGAAGCATCACGCTTACCGTGAAGATACGGTCTCTCTGCATCAGTCCGTTCTGGACAACTGTCGCCATCGTTAAGACATCCATGTTTCCGCCACTTAAAACGGATACGACTTTTTTGCCTTTGAAGTCAAGATGCTTTAAAGCCGCAACGGTCAAAAGACCGGAGTTCTCGACGATCATCTTATGATTCTCTGCCATATCGAGGAAAGAAAGAGTCAGTTCGGAGTCGTCCACTGTGATGACCTGATCCACGTTTGCCTGAAGATACGGGAAGAGCTTGTCGCCCGGCGTCTGGACAGCGGTACCGTCCGCGATCGTGTTGATCTTGGAGACGGTGGTTACCTCTCCGGCCTCTAAGGATGCCTTTAAGCAGGCAGCTCCTGTCGGCTCAACAGCGATGACCTTGATCTTCGGATTTAAGAGTTTTGCGAGTGTGGAGACGCCTGTACAGAGTCCGCCTCCGCCTACCGGAACGAGAATGTAATCCACAGTCGGGAGTTCTTTGATGATCTCCATCGCAATGCTGCCCTGGCCGGTCGCAACTTCCAGATCATTGAACGGGTGAACGAAGGTATATCCGTGCTCGTCTGCAAGCTTGTATGCATGGGCACATGCCTCATCGAAGACATTTCCGTAGAGGACAACGTCGGCACCGTAGGATTTTGTGCGGTTTACCTTGATGAGCGGTGTTGTCACCGGCATAACGACAGTTGCTTTCACACCGGCAAGTTTTGCGGCATAGGCAACGCCCTGGGCATGGTTTCCGGCAGATGCGGTGATCAGACCGCGGGAACGCTCTTCCGGTGAGAGCTGGCTGATCTTATAATAAGCGCCGCGCACTTTGTATGCACCGGTACGCTGCATGTTTTCCGGTTTAAAGTAGATCTTGTTCCCGTAGCGCTCAGAAAAATATTCACTGTAGATCAGTTTTGTCTCCTGAGTGACCTTTTTTACGATCTCAGATGCTTCTTCAAATTTTTCGAGTGAAAGTTCCTGCATTTCCATTTGTATTCTCCTTCATATTCATTCCTGATCGATCTCATCGATGGAACATTTTTCTGTCTTTCCCATAGTTGTCTGCTATACCGGCATTTATCTGGCTGTTTTCTGCCTGAAATGCATCGGTCATTCCGGCTGTTTCGCAAACAATGCGTTTACGAAGTCTTCGGAATTAAATTTCTGAAGGTCGTCGATCTTCTCCCCGACACCGACATATTTGACCGGGATCCCAAGTTCCGACTGGATTGCAACCGCGATGCCGCCCTTTGCAGTACCGTCAAGCTTTGTGAGGATGATGCCCGTAATGTCGGCAGCTTCCATGAACTGGCGGGCCTGGACCAGAGCGTTCTGTCCTGTAGTGCCGTCGAGAACAACGAGTGTCTCACGGTAAGCTTCCGGGTACTCCTTATCGATGATGCGGTTGATCTTTTTTAACTCCTCCATGAGGTTCTTCTTATTATGGAGTCTTCCCGCGGTATCGCAGATCAGGACATCTGCGTTTCTCGATTTTGTCGCGGAGATCGCGTCGTAGATCACGGCAGCCGGATCGGATCCCTCTTTCTGGGCGATCAGCTCCACGCCGGCACGGTTTGCCCACTCTGCCAACTGGTCGATCGCTGCAGCACGGAAGGTATCAGCCGCCGCAAGAACAACCTTCTTTCCCTCTGCCTTTAACTGGTCTGCAAGCTTTCCGATGGACGTCGTCTTTCCGACACCGTTGACACCGATGACGAGGACAACGGATTTCCTGTTTTCAAACTCATACGCATTCTCGCCAAGGTCCATCTTTGCACGGATGCTGGCGATCAGCGCCTCCCGGCATTTCTCCGGTTCTTTGATATGCTGCTCTTTTACGGTCTTTTTCAGGTCTTCAATGACCGCCATGGTCGTCTGGATTCCCATATCTCCCATGATCAGAGTCTCCTCAAGCTCCTCGTAGAAATCATCATCAATCGCGGAGAAGCCGGAAAAGATGGAATCCATTCCGGATACAATGTTTTCTCTGGTCTTCGTGAGACCTTCCACAAGGCGCGAGAAAAAGCCCTTTTTCTTCTCTTCCATATGAATCCTCCAATTATTTCAGATCGTTTTCGATCAGGTTTACGGAGACAAGCGTGGACACGCCTTTCTCCTGCATCGTGATTCCGTAGAGCCGGTCAGCCGCGAGCATCGTGCCTCTTCGGTGGGTGATGACGATAAACTGGGTATGTTTTGTCAGTTTGTGCAGATATTTCGCATAGCGGTCGACGTTGGAATCGTCAAGCGCCGCCTCGATCTCATCAAGGAGACAGAACGGGGACGGTTTTAAGTTCTGGATCGCAAAGAGCAGGGCGATCGCCGTCAGTGCCTTTTCACCGCCGGACATCTGCATCATGTTCTGAAGTTTCTTTCCCGGCGGCTGGGAGATGATCTGGATCCCCGCCTCCAGGATATCTTCGTCCTCGATCAGCTCAAGACTTCCGTGTCCTCCTCCGAAGAGTTCTCGGAATACCTTGTCAAACTCTGCCCGGATCAGGGCAAATTTTTCTGTAAACTGCTTTCGCATTCCGATATCCAGCTCTTCGATGATCTTATAGAGGGCATCCTGTGCCGCGACAAGGTCATCATGCTGGGTCTTCATGAACTCGTAACGCTCAGAGATCTCTTTATAATCCTCGATCGCATTGACATTGACATTTCCGAGTCCGCGGATCGCGTTCTTCCGTTCAGCGATCTGGCGTTTCATATCCGCCGCATTCGTCAGGGCCTCATCCCGGAGAAGCTCCGCTGTCGAGAAGGTGAGACCATATTCATTCCACATATAGTCCACCTGGGAATCCTGGCGTTCCGCAAGCTTGTCGTTCTGGTTCTGAAGACGCATCAGTTCTTTATCTAGATTGGAGATCCTCGCAGAGAGCGCTTCCCGCTTTTCGAAGAAGCCTTTCTGTGCCTCGTTTTTCGCGGCTTTTTCTTCCTGGGCAGCAGCCATCTCCTGACGGTACGTTTCCGCATCCTTTCCGGCATCTTTGATCTTTTCCTTCAGCTCTTCGATCTGTGCCAGACGTTTTTCCACCTCATGCTTACTGTCCGTGTGTCCGTCATGCAGAGACATTCTTTCGGAGAGCAGCCGCTCTTTTTCGTCTTCGAGACGATGGATGTTCTGGTCGAGGAAGGAATCCTGCTGCTTTAAGTTTGCTGCTTCCAGCTGGACTTCGGAGAGCGCCGCAGATGCAGTATCCCGGTCGGCCTTTGCCTGTTCCAACGCGGTGGAATCCGTCCCGATCTTTGTCTCCCGCTCCGTGTTTTCCTGTTCCAGCCGCTCCATCTCTTTCGCGATCGCGGCGAGACTTGCGCGGAGTTCATGGATCTGTTCTTCCAGCTGACGGTTTTCCAGGTTCATGTCCGAGGAGGATTCATAAAGTTCTTCTTTCTTTCCTTCCAGCTGTTTTAACGCGATCTTTGTCGTATTCTCTTCCAGATATTTTTCCTGGAGAGCATTCTTTACCGACTCCAGCTCCCCGCTCTTTTCCTGGAATATGCCTTCCTGGAACACGGTCTCCGCCTGGATCTTATCGACGGTCGTCAGCGCGCGTTTACATGCCTCCTCCAACTCCTCCATCTCTCTCTTTCTTCCGAGAAGATTGCTGGAGTTTCTAAAGGCACCGCCGCTCATGGAACCGCCCGGATTTAAGAGATCGCCCTCCGGCGTTACGATCCGGATGGAGTGCCGGTATTTTCTCGCGATGGCGATCGCATTGTCGATGTGATCCACCACGAGGACGCGGCCGAGGAGATATCTGGCAAGTGCCTGATATTCCGGACGCACGCGGACAAGATCTGCAGCGATCCCGATCGCTCCCGGTTCTTTTAGCGCGCCTGGCGTCTTAAATCCATCCCCGGATGAGATCGCGGATAACGGCAGGAAGGTCGCACGACCGAACTTGTTCTTTTTCAGGTGTTCGATCAGGACTTTTGCGGTCTGCTCGGAATCTGTGACGATGTTCTGGATCGATCCGCCGAGCGCTGTCTCGATGGCGATCTCATATTCTTTCGGAACATCGATCAGATCAGCCACAACGCCGTGGATCCCTCTCACACGGTCCCTGACTTCCATGACACGCTTGATGCTGTTTCCATATCCATCATAACGCTCCGCAAGGTTCCTTAAGGATTCCAGTTTTGTGTGGGCCGTATGGTAATCCTGTTCCGTGTGGCTTAAGTTTCTGTTTAAACGGCGGATCTCTTCGTTCGCCGCCTTTACCTCTTCCTCCAGGGATTCCGCCTGGGAGAGGAGTTTTTCGATCTCCGCATCGATGGCAGTCAGACGCTCGTTCTGCTCTGAGATCTGGTTATCCCAGTTTTCCTCATCACTCTTTACTTTTAAGAGTTTCTGGGCTACCTCAGATCTGCGGACCTGGACCTGCTCCAGCGTGGTGACATCCTTCTGCTTCTTTACAGAGAGTTCTGATTTTTCATTCAGTGCTTCGATCCTTGCACTCTTTAACTCTTCGATGGACTGTTCGAGACTGTCAACGCGGCTGCCGGAAGTATTTACGGTGTTCTCCGCATCGGAAAGTCGTTCTAACACTTCCCGGATCCTGGTCCCGAGAGCCTCTCTCTCCTGCCTGATCGATCCCTGTTCTTTCTCTTTGGCCGCCAGCTCCTCATCGATGGCAGCCGTCCTGTTTTTGATGTGCTCCGCATTCAGTTCCTCTGTGCGGATCTGCTCTTTTATGACATCGATCTGTCCTTCCAGGTTTCCTGCGGACAGTTTCGCCTCGTTTTCGGCATTCTGCTTTTCCGTGATCTTTTCGTCCAGCAGGCGGACCGCCTCGGAGATCCGGTCATATTCCTCTTTCAAAGCTTCGGCTGCGGCTTTGGAATCTTCCATATCGCCGTTTACGGTGTGCTCTTTCTGTGCGAGTTCCCGTTTCTGCTCCTCGATCGCTTTCAGGTCTGCGAGGAAGAGGTTCACATCGAAACGCTTCAGTTCTTCCCGGAGTCTTAAATACTCTTTCGCCGTCTCCGCCTGTTTTGCGAGAGGTCCCACCTGCTTTTCAAGTTCGCTCAGGATATCCGATACGCGGACGAGATTCTGCTTCTCATCCTCGAGTTTTTTCTGGGCGATCGCCTTTCTGCGCTTAAACTTTACGATCCCGGCCGCCTCATCAAAAAGCTCTCTGCGGTCTTCCGGGCGTCCGCTTAAGATTTTATCGATCTGTCCCTGCCCGATGATGGAGTAGCCTTCCTTACCGATACCGGTATCATAAAAAAGCTCATTGATATCCTTCAGCCTGCAGGCGCTTCCGTTTAAGAGGTACTCACTCTCACCGGAGCGGTAGATCCGCCTGGAGACCGTCACTTCATCGTAATCGATGGCAAGCTGGTGGTCAGAATTGTCCAGGGTGATCGCCACATAGGCAAATCCCTGGGGTTTTCTTGTCTCTGTGCCGGAGAAGATCACGTCCTGCATGGACGCACTTCTGAGCTGCTTTACCTTCTGCTCACCGAGCACCCAGCGGACTGCGTCGGCAACATTGCTCTTTCCACTTCCGTTCGGACCAACGATGCCGGTGATTCCGTTGTGGAATTCAAATACGATCTTATTTGCAAAGGATTTGAATCCCTGTACTTCGATACTCTTTAAATACATGCGTTATTTTCCTATTTCTATAATGTGACCATTCCGGTCCTCACGGGTCCCGATCTTATTTGAGCCTGCAGATCCCGTGGTAAGCGGCAACCTGCTCGGCCGCTTTTTTCGTGCGTCCCAGACCTCTGCCGATCTCCTCATCGCCGATCTTTACGCACACCTCGAAGGACTTGTTGTGATCCGGTCCCTCTTCCTTTATCAGTTCATAGACAAGTGTTTCTTTGTACTTTGCCTGAACCATTTCCTGCAGGATAGTTTTGCTATCGTAAAAGAGCTGCTTATGTTCGATATCATTTAAAATAAATTTATGGATAAACTCTTTTGCATTAGCAAGACCACCATCCAGATAGATCGCACCGATCACCGCCTCCATCGCATCGGAGACAACAGACGGACGTTTTCTTCCTCCGGTCAGGTCCTCGCCCTTTCCGAGCAGCAGATAATCACCTAACGGGATCACTTCCGCGCAGTAAGCGAGCGTCGGCTCACAGACAAGACTGGCACGGAGTTTTGTCATCTCGCCCTCCGGCATGGACTCATAAGTGTGAAACAGAAAATCGCTGGAGATCACCTCGAGCACGGCATCGCCCAGAAATTCCAGGCGCTCATTGCAGCGCGTCTTATCCCAGTGTTTTTCGTTCGCGTAGGAACTGTGTGTCAGGGCGTGAGTCAGAAGTCCCGGATCTTTGAACCGGTAGCCGATCACTTCCTGAAGTTTTTCGAGTTTTTCTTTCATTCGATTTGCCTTTCTTCTGCCATGTATCGCAAAGAAGGTGTCCCTTTGTGGAGACACCTTTTCCTGCTACTAATTTAATGCGTTTTTGATCGCCTCAACAGCATCGCCGACACTCGCGATCTTCTCAGCTTCCTCCGTCGGGATCTCGATGTCAAACTCTTCTTCGATTCCCATGATGATCTGGAATACATCCAGAGAATCCGCGCCGAGATCGTCAACGAATGTTGTATTCATTGTGATCTCCTCCGGATCAATGTTGAGAACCTCTGCGATGATCTGCTGTAATTTTTCGAACTCCATAATTTCCATCCTCTCTTATTTTGCTTTTTACGGAGACACAAAACTGTGCCATTCCATATATTTAATTTTTGCATCCGGACTGTTGCCGGTTGTCTTCTGATGTAATTTTATGTGGCGATGTGAACTGCCGCATATTGGTGTTTTTCAACTTGTCTATGCAGTTTCTTCCGGTGCAAGGCATTCCCGGATCTTATCCGAAATCTCATTCTCCTTGAAGGAGATGCACTGGATAATCGAATTCTTTACTTCTTTTGCCTTGGAACTTCCGTGAGTCTTCACAACGAGTCCTTTTAAGCCCAGGAGCGGTGCGCCGCCGTACTGGCTCGCATCAAAGCTCTTCAGCGTGGATTTTAACGCCGGTTTGATCAGAAGAGCTCCGATCTTGCTTCTTAAATTGCTCATCAGGCCTTTCTTCACCATTGTCATCATCGTCGCGCCGACGCCCTCATAGAGCTTTAAGATCACATTTCCGACAAAGGCCTCGCAAACGATCACATCCGCGCCGCCGTGCGGGATCTCACGGGCTTCGATACTTCCGATGAAGTTGATATTTTTACATTCTTTTAAGAGCGGAAAGGTCTCTTTCACGAGAGCATTTCCCTTCTCCTCCTCCAGACCGATATTGACGATCGCCACTCTAGGATTTTCGATTCCCATCACATATTTCATATAGAGGGAACCCATCTGGGCGAACTGTACCAGGTGGGACGGTCTCGCGTCAACGTTTGCCCCGCAGTCGATCAGAAGGGAAACTCCCTTTTCCGTCGGAATCAGCGGTGCGAGCGGCGGGCGCTCTACGCCTTTGACGCGGCCGACGATGACCTGGCCGCCTACGAGGACGGCTCCTGAGCTTCCCGCAGATACAAAGCCGTCAGCCTCGCCGCTTTTCACGAGGTTCAGACCGACTACAAGGGAAGAATTCTTTTTCTTACGGATCGCATTGACCGGCGGTTCTCCCGTCTCGATCACTTCCGGGGCGTCAACGATCTCGATCTGCTCTTTTTTATAGGTATATTTCGAGAGCTCTTTTTCGATGACATCTTTCTGTCCTGTCAGACAGACTGTAATGTCGTTCCGCTCTGTGACCGCGTCAACGGCACCCTTTACGATCTCTCCAGGGGCGTTGTCTCCGCCCATGGCGTCTACTGCAATTTTTATCATGTATTTTCTCTCCAATTCCTGCCCGCGGCGGGAAATTTTTCTAAATATTCCCCATACGCGGATCATCCCATCGAACGCTGCAAAATGATACGGCTGCTCTCAGGGACTTTTATAGTAACTAATATACTAAATACCATTCATAAAATCAATACTTTTTTCGTGAACAGAATATGTTCCTTTTTTAACATTTTTCGCAGTTAGGTTTTTCCGAACGGGAAGTCCCCTGCAATACCGCTGCGGCTGCAAATTTTGACGATTCAGAATGCAAAGCACCGGAAAACTCATACATTCCGGCAACAAGTACATTATATATAGAAGAAACAGGATTGCTGCGGCTGCACTGCTCCGGAATGAACAAAAAGGGCCATGGCAGCTGCACCGGAGCTCCGGCCAGCTGTCATGGCTTCTTTTATTATTCCTGCACAAGTTTGCGGATCATCTCGCTCACCTGCGCCGGGTTCGCTTTTCCTTTCATCTCCTTCATGACCTGTCCCATGAGGAATCCGATGACTTTATCTTTTCCTTCCTTCAGCTCTCCAACCGCTTTCGGGTTTGCGTCCAGGATCTTTTTCACGGTCTCCTCGAGAAGACCGGAGTCGCTCTCCATCTTCAGTCCGTGTTCCTCCACATAGACAGACGGATCCACGTCGGACTCGAACATCGCAGCGAACACCTCTTTCGCAGTCTGGTTATTGATCACACTCTTTTCAAGGAGTTCAATCAGTGCTGCCAGATGCTCTGCGGAAAAGACGATCTTTGATGCCTCCATCTCCTTCTCCTTTAAGAGACGGAGTGTCTCCCCGGTCAGCCAGTTTGCCGCTTTTTTCGGAGCTGCTCCGGCTTTGATCGTGTTCTCAAAGAGCTCCGCAAGCGCCTTATCGGCAGTCAGGATATCGGCGTCATAGGCACTCAGACCGTACTCCGACTGATATCTCTTCGATTTCGCCTTCTTTAACTCCGGCTGTGCCTTGCGGATCGAGGCGATCCAGGCATCGGAGATATCGATCGGCGGAAGATCCGGGTCCGGGAAGTAACGGTAATCCTTTGCATCTTCCTTGGAACGCATCGCGTGGGAAGATTCCTTATTGTCATCCCAGCGTCTCGTCTCCTGAACAACGGCACGGCCGTCCTCGAGGAGCTCGATCTGGCGTTCCCGCTCTCCCTCGATGGCATGGGCGATCGCCTTGAAGGAGTTTAAGTTCTTCATCTCGGTTCTCGTTCCGAACACCGGACTTCCCACCTCGCGGACAGAAAGGTTTACGTCGGCACGCATGGAACCTTCCTGGAGACGGCAGTCGGAAACACCGAGATACTGCATCGTGGACTGAAGATGTTCCAGGTACTGGATGACCTCGTCGGCACTTCTCATATCCGGCTCCGACACGATCTCAATTAACGGCACGCCGCTTCGGTTGTAATCGACTAAGGAACTGTCGGTCCACTCGTCATGGACCAGTTTTCCGGCATCCTCCTCCATGTGGATCTCATGGATCCCGATCCGCTTTGTTCCTGCCGCCGTCTCAAGCTCCACGTAACCGTCATGGCAGATCGGCAGATACAGCTGGGAAATCTGATAGTTTTGCGGGTTATCCGGGTAAAAATAGTTTTTCCGGTCAAATTTACAGAACTGGTTGATCTCACAGTTTAACGCAAGTCCGGCGCGGAGTGCGAACTCCACAACCTGCTTATTTAATATAGGAAGAGATCCCGGCATACCTGTACAGATCGGGCACACATGTGTGTTCGGCGCAGCGCCGAAATCTGTTTTGCATCCGCAGAAGATTTTTGTCTTTGTGGCAAGTTCTACATGGACCTCAAGACCGATGACTGTTTCATACTGTTTCATGATAAGGTCTCCTTTCTGGCAAACGGAAGTGTCCATTCACCGCGGACATGTTCGATGGCGGATGCCGCTGCAAATAATGTCTTTTCCCTGAAGCAGTCGCCGAGAAGCTGGACGCCGATCGGGAGTCCTTTTTCGTTTACACTGCATGGAACGGTGAGTCCCGGAAGACCCGCAAGGTTGACAGCAACCGTATAGATATCGCTCAGGTACATCTTCATCGGATCGCTCAGGGAGGTTCCGATCTTCGGAGCCGCCGTCGGAGCTGCCGGTCCTAAAATGATGTCATACTTCGCAAATGCCTCATCAAAGGCTTTTTTGATCAGTGCACGCACCTTCAGAGCTTTCAGATAATATGCGTCATAATATCCGGAGCTTAAGACGAAGGAACCGAGCATGATCCTTCTCTTGACCTCCGGTCCGAAGCCCTCGGATCTTGACTTCTTGTACATGTCATGAAGTCCCTCGTAGTCCTTTGCCCGGTAGCCGTACTTGACGCCGTCAAATCGCTCTAAGTTGGAGCTTGCCTCCGCGGCCGCAATGACATAGTAGGCCGGGATCGTATATTCCATGAGACCGAGATCAAAGTATTCGACCTCCGCCCCACATTCTTTCAGGTAAGCCGCACACTGTTCCACCGCTTCCCGCACATCTGCGTCAAGACCGTCGGACAGGTACTCTTTCGGGATCCCGATCTTCATGCCGCGGACATCTTTTCCGATCGCAGAAGTGAAATCCGTATCCTCCCGTTCCATGGAAGTGCTGTCCTTCTCATCGTGGCTTGTGATCGTCTCAAGAAGCGCTGCACAATCGGCCGCATTCTTTCCGATCGGTCCGATCTGGTCGAGAGAAGACGCATAAGCAACGAGACCGAAACGGGAGACCGTTCCGTATGTCGGCTTGATCCCTGTAACGCCGCAGTAGGAACTTGGCTGACGGATCGAACCGCCGGTATCGGAGCCGAGAGCCGCAAAGCACTCACCCGCAGCGACCGCCGCACAGGAGCCGCCGGACGAACCGCCCGGAACATGTTCTGGATCCCACGGGTTTCTCGTAACCTGGAATGCAGACGTCTCTGTCGTGCTACCCATCGCGAACTCGTCCATGTTTGTCTTTCCGAGGATCACCATTCCGGCATCCGTGATCCGGGTGACTGCCGTCGCGTCATAGAACGGGACGAAGTTTTCCAGGATCTTTGATGCACATGTCGTCTTCATTCCCTTTGTACAGATATTGTCTTTCACTGCGATCGGGACACCTGCAAGCGGCCCTGTATACTTTCCTGCGCGGATCCCCGCATCCACTTCTCTTGCCCTTGCAAGGACTTTCTCCTCATCCACGGTGAGGTATGCGCGGATCTTCTGATCTTCCTTCGCGATCTGTTCCAGGGACGCTTTCGCGGCTTCCTCGGAAGTGATCTCGCCTGCTTTTATCTTCTTTGCCAGCTCTGTGGCGGAAAGTTCCAGTATCTTCATATCCGTCTCCTCCTAACCGATCGTCTTCGGAACAAGGAACTGTCCGTCCTTTTCCTTCGGTGCATTTTTCATCAGCTCTTCCCTCGGGGTGCTCTCCAGGACAACATCTTCACGGAACACATTTTTGATCGGGAAGATATGGGTCAGCGGCTCCACATCGGAGGTATCCAGCTTATTTAACATATCCACATAGTCCAACATCTGCTGAAGATCGTTTCTTGATTTCTCTTTTTCTTCATCCGTCAGATGAAGTTTTGCCAGGATCTCGATCTCATCCATGGTCTTATCGTTGATCATCTCTGCCATAATTATCCGTCCTTCCTGAATGGTCTGCGTTTTTTCCATCACGGTTTTAATCTTGTCATGTCTCTCGGGAACAGGCACGCTTCACGGACATTGTCCTCGCCGATCATCTTCATGGTCAGACGCTCAAGTCCGATCCCGAGACCGCCGTGCGGCGGCATTCCGTATTTGAAGCAGTCGAGGTAATCTTCCATTCCCTCCGTATCCATGCCTTTCTCCTCGATCTTCTCTAAAAGTGTCTCATAATCGTGGATCCTCTGGCCGCCCGTCGTGATCTCAAGGCCGCGGAATAAAAGGTCAAAGCTCAGGGTAAATTCTTTGTTTTCCGGATCATCCATCGCGTAGAACGGACGTTTCTTTGACGGATAATGGGTAACGAACACGAAATCTGCACCGTACTCTTCTTTGAAGTACTCACCGATCAGTGCCTCTTCCTCCGGCTCCAGATCGTGCGGGCTTCTGATCTGTCTGTCATACTTCTCAGCGATCAGGCGCTTCGCCTCATCAAAGCGGACATACGGGATCTTTTCCACGTTCGGAAGTTCGATCTTTAAAAGTGCAATCTCTTTCGCGTAATCTTTCTTCAGAAGTTCTACCACATACTGGAGCATCGCTGTCTCCATTCTGCAGATGTCCATGAAGCTGTCGATGAATCCCATCTCAAAGTCAAGACTCGTGTACTCGTTTAAATGTCTCTTTGTGTTGTGCTTCTCCGCACGGAACACCGGACCAGTTTCAAAGACTCTGTCGAAAACGCCGACCATCATCTGTTTGTAGAACTGCGGGCTCTGTGCCAGAACTGCCGGTCTGTGGAAATACTGGAGCTTAAAGAGGTTTGCGCCGCCCTCTGCGGATTTTGCACCGATCTTCGGGGTATGGATCTCGGTGAATCCCTGGCTTGTCATAAATTCACGGAAGCCGCGGCAGATGCCTTCCTGGATTCTGAATTTTGCACGCTCACGAACATTTCTGAGGGCAATGGCACGGCGGTTTAAGTTCGCTTCCAGCGATGTCGGAAGTTTCCATTTGTCGATCGCGATCGGCATCGGCTCTTCCGGTTTTGAGAGGATCTCTGCGTCCGCAAGGTGGATCTCGATCCCGTGCGGTGCACGCTCTTCCCTGAATACGGTTCCTGTCACGCGAACCGCCTGTCCTTCACGGATCTCTTTGAGCGTCTCACTTCCGATCCCGTCCTGGACTACGGTCTGTAAAAGACCTTCCCGGCTTCTTAAGATCACGAAGGAGATCTCTCCCATATCGCGGATGCTGTGTACCATTCCTTCTGCGGTAACTTCGGTACCAACGGACTCTTCTCTTTCCAGTTCTTCAAGAGTTTTTACTGTGCTGTCTTTTAATCCTGTTACAAACTCCATAATCGGTTCCTCCTCGTTTTGTGGGGTAATTGAGGCTTTCAGAGTAAGCAAAAATCCCGCCCCGGAGAATTTTGCTCTTATCATTCTCCGGGACGGGATCTTTTTATTTCCCGCGGTACCACCCGCATTGCATTTTCATGCCACTCATGAGTCGCCGCTTTCGCTGTCGGACCATCATCCTAACGACTCGGCCGCGTAACGTGCGGCTTGCGTGCTGTCCTACCATCGGTTCCGATATCGAGCAGCCGGCTCCGGAGCGTTCCCGCCTTTCTCATCTCTTCCGCGCTCTCAGCTGTCACACGGTTCTCTGTAAAGTACTTCGAAAGGGAGTTTCCTTCAACGCCTTTGTTTGATATTTTTTTGATGTCTCTTGTTTTATCAGAGATTTTTGATTCTGTCAAGTGCTTTTAAAGAATTTTCATAAGTTCCGAATGCAGTAATCCGGAAATATCCTTCACCGGACGGACCGAAACCTGCACCAGGAGTACCCACGATTCCTGCATTGTTTAACAGGAAATCAAAGAAATCCCAGGACTTCATGTTGTTCGGGGTCTTTAACCAGATATATGGGGAGTTTACACCGCCGTATACGGTATAGCCGGCATCCTTTAAGCCGTCATAGATCGTCTTTGCATTCTTCATGTAGCGTGCGATCTGCTCAGTAACCTGTACTTTTCCCTCCGGAGAGTACACTGCCTCACCGGCACGCTGGATGATATACGGAGTTCCGTTGTACTTGGAACCCTGACGGCGCATCCACATCGCATTTAAGCTCACATCGCCGCACTTTAAGTCCTTCGGGATCACGGCAAAACCGAGACGCATACCGGTAAATCCGGCTTTCTTGGAGAAGCTGCGGAGCTCGATGGCACATGTCTTTGCGCCCTCACACTCATAGATGGAGTGCGGGATGCCGTCCTCTGTGATATATGCCTCGTAAGCAGCGTCGTAGATGATCACAGCGCCGTTCTTGTTTGCGAAGTCTACCCATGCCTGGAGATCTGCCTTCTTGATCGCCTCACCGGTCGGATTGTTCGGGAAGCAGAGATAGATCAGGTCTACGTGCTCCTTCGGGAATTCCGGAAGGAAACCGTTGTCTGCAGTACACGGCATGTAAACGATCTTGTCAAAACGTCCTGTCTCGCTGTTGTAGAGACCGCTGCGACCTGCCATAACGTTGGAATCCACGTATACCGGGTATACCGGGTCGCATACTGCGACTACGCTGTCTAAGGAGAATAATTCCTGGATATTTCCGCAGTCACACTTTGCACCGTCGGATACAAAGATCTCATCTGCGGAGATGTCGCAGCCTCTCTCCTGGAAATCCTCTTTTGCAATGATATTTCTTAAAAAGTCATAGCCCTGCTCCGGAGCATAGCCGCGGAAGGTCTCCGCATGACCCATCTCATCGACAGCTTTGTGCATTGCCTCGATGATCGCCGGAGCGATCGGCTGAGTCACATCACCGATACCAAGGCGGATGATCTCCTTTTCCGGATGCTCTGCCTGGAATGTGGATACTCTCTTCGCGATATTTGCGAACAGATAGCTGCCCGGCAGTTTGGCAAAATTTTCATTGACTTTAAACATGGTCTCAATCCTCTCTTTCTGTCTGTAAATGCATTTAGGATATTTTTCATGAATAAATATACCACACAAATGCAGGAACTGCGATAATAATTTGGCTAACGCATTAACTTTTTTTAATGATAAACAGTTAAAGTCAAACCATTAATCTTCCTGGATCAGCATTGTGACCATATGGGCGCTCTCCGCCATGGTCCGTCCTGTATCCATGCTGGTCTTCTGAAGATACCGGTGTGCCTCCGGCTCAGAAAGATGGTTCCGCTTCATGAGAAGCTTTTTCGCACGTCTCAAAACGCCCTGCTCCTCAGCACTCTCAACAAAACCTGCAAAGAGCGGGTGTGCATGGTTCGGTCTTGACTTGAATTCCGGATGTGCCTGGATCCCCACATAGAACGGGTGATCCGGGAGCTCGATCATCTCAACGATATGTCCGTCCGGGGACTGTCCGGAGATCATCATGCCGTGAGACGTAAAGTAATCACGGTAGTCATTGTTGATCTCAAAACGATGTCTGTGGCGCTCGTTGATCATATCTGTTCCGTAGAGGGAATATGCTTTCGACTTTTTATCAAGGACACACGGATAGGAGCCGAGACGAAGCGTTCCGCCGAGGTTCTCCACGCCGTTCTGATCCGGCATCAGATCGACAACCGGATGGGTTGTCTCCGGATCCAGCTCGGAACTGTTTGCATCCGCATAGCCGAGAACATTTCTCGCAAATGCCACCATGGCCATCTGCATGCCGAGGCAGATTCCGAGGAACGGGATCTTGTTCTCTCTCGCATAGTTTGCAGCCAGGATCATGCCTTCGGTTCCTCTGGAGCCAAAGCCGCCCGGGATGATGATGCCGTCAACACCGGCGAATGTATCGTCGAGAGCTTCCGGCTTTAAGGACTCGGAATCGACCCATTTGATCGTCACTTTTGTGCGGTTTGCGATCCCGCCGTGCTTTAACGCCTCCATGACACTCAAGTACGCGTCATGCAGCTGGATGTATTTTCCTACCAGTGCGATCGTGACCTCGCTTGTCGGATTCTTTAATGCATCGACCATCTGTTTCCAGTCACCAAGCTGCGGTTCCGGACACGGAAGATGGAGGCATTCGCAGACCACATGAGCCAGGCGCTCTTTTTCCATGGCAAGCGGCGCTTCATATAAATACTCTACATCCAGGTTCTGGAGAACATGGTCTTCCGGAACGTTGCAGAATAAAGCGATCTTGCTCTCGATACCGTCCTCGAGCGGAACCTCTGTACGGCATACGATCACATCCGGGGAAATTCCCATTCCCTGAAGTGCCTTGACGCTCTGCTGGGTCGGTTTCGTCTTTAATTCTCCTGACGCCTTTAAATACGGAACGAGTGTCACATGGATCAGAACGGAATTCTGATATCCGATCTCGTGGCGGAACTGGCGAATCGCCTCCAGGAAAGGCTGGCTCTCGATATCGCCGACGGTGCCGCCGACCTCGATGATCGCGATGCGGTCCTCGTCCGGGGATTTCGCGCGGTAAAATCTCGCCTTGATCTCATTTGTGATGTGGGGGATCACCTGTACGGTACCTCCGCCGAAGTCTCCGTGGCGTTCTTTCTGAAGAACCGTCCAGTAAATCTTACCAGTGGTCACGTTGGAATTTTTGTCAAGGCTCTCATCGATAAAGCGCTCATAATGTCCAAGGTCCAGGTCTGTCTCTGTTCCATCGTCGGTGACGAACACCTCTCCATGCTGGATCGGATTCATGGTACCCGGATCAATATTGATATAAGGATCGAACTTCTGCATCGTGACCTGGTACCCTCTTGCCTTCAAGAGACGTCCAAGGGATGCGGCTGTAATACCTTTGCCGAGTCCGGAGACAACGCCTCCCGTGACGAATACGTATTTAACTGCCATACCTTACCTCCAAATGTATATTGTGAATGTGGGGAACTTGTAACTGTTCAGTATTTTTCACAGTTACGGGAACTTTTCCTATGATGTGCGAAAACTGTCTGCTTCATGCTCATGCAACATTGCATGAAAAAAGGTGACAGAAGTACTAAGACTCTGACACCTTTGTCTAATCAATCACATCATATGAAACTCATTTTTACGCAGGGATAATTGCTCATAGGTTTTGTTGCTGCGTTAAAAAAATATGGAACTACTATATTCCATTTTTTCGAATTTGTAAAGTAGTTTTTTTACAGTTTTCAAAAGTTTTTTATCCGGAATCACAGGACCACTTTCTTCTTTATCCGGGTCTTGCGGCGTCATCCGGTATCCCGCCAGAATGGTGAAGCAGAAAAACTTAATAATAGGAACGCTGTCTGTGATCAGAAAAATTTTCAAAAAAATGTGTTGACAAATCCTGGAAAATGAGTATATTATACCACCATAAGAGCAAGGGCGCTTGGGTGCATGATACATACACCCCGGCGCCCTTCTCGCATTTCACGGATCTTCCCCACAAACCCCCATTTGGGATCCGCGAAATGATGACTGTCTGTTCCATACCCCGGAGCAGACAGCAAACTTTGTATAATTTCCCGCAGACAGGGAGCAAGGAGGTTCCCCAGCGGAGTTGAAAGGAGAAATATCTATGAGCAAAAGTATTCCTGAACTGTATGGCAGTCTTGTATTCAACGACTCCGAAATGAAAGCACGTCTCCCAAAGGATGTCTACAAAGCCCTTACAAAAACGATCAACAGCGGTTCCCATCTGGAGCTGGATATCGCTAACTCTGTAGCAGTTGCAATGAAAGAATGGGCTCTCGAACACGGTGCGACCCACTTCACTCACTGGTTCCAGCCGATGACAGGCATCACAGCTGAAAAGCATGACAGTTTCCTCTCCCCGACCGGTGTCGGCGAAGCGATCATGGAATTTTCCGGAAAAGAACTTGTAAAAGGTGAGCCGGACGCCTCCAGCTTCCCGTCAGGCGGCTTACGCGCCACCTTCGAAGCCCGCGGATATACCGCATGGGATCCTACCTCTTTCGCATTCATCAAGGGACATACACTCTGTATCCCAACTGCCTTTTGTTCTTACAGCGGCGAGGCACTCGATAAAAAGACTCCGCTGCTCCGTTCCATGGAAGCCGTCAGCAAAGAAGCTACCCACTTACTTCACATTTTAGGAAAAACAGATGTCAAGCGCGTCAACACTACGGTAGGCGCTGAGCAGGAATATTTTCTGGTAGACAAGGAGTGCTACCGTTTAAGAAAAGACCTGATCTTCTGCAGACGTACCTTATTCGGCGCTCCGGCTCCGAAGGGACAGGAAATGGATGACCACTACTTTGGTTCCATCAAACCGAGAGTCGAAGCCTTCATGGAAGAATTAAACGAAGAACTCTGGAAGCTTGGAATCCCGGCAAAGACAGAACACAACGAGGTTGCACCTGCTCAGCATGAACTTGCTCCGGTATTTGAGACCGTCAATGTTGCCGTTGACCACAACCAGCTCGTCATGGAGATGATGAAGAAGGTAGCTGACCACCATGGTCTCGCGTGCCTGCTCCATGAAAAGCCGTTCGAAGGCATCAACGGAAGCGGTAAGCACAACAACTGGGCACTCTCCACAGATTCCGGCGAAAACCTGTTAAATCCGGGAAAGACACCGGCTGAGAACACACAGTTCTTACTGTTCTTAGCTGCTGTTGTTGAGGCTGTTGATGATTACGCCGATCTGTTAAGGATCTCCGTTGCCACAGCCGGAAACGACCATCGTCTCGGCGCAAACGAGGCACCGCCAGCTGTTGTATCCATGTTCTTGGGAGAAGAACTTGAGGCTGTTGTCGATTCCATTAAATCTGATACATATTTTGAAGGAAAGGGCGCTGTTCAGATGTCCATCGGACCGAAGGTGCTCCCGCACTTCACAAAAGACAACACGGACCGTAACCGTACCTCACCGTTCGCCTTCACAGGAAATAAGTTTGAGTTCCGTATGCCAGGCTCTTCCCTCTCCCTGTCCGGTCCGAACGTGATCTTAAATACAGCCGTTGCCGAGTCCCTCGCAGGCTTCTGCAAGGTCTTAGATGGGCTTACCGGCTCAGAGCTTGATTTGGCGATCCACAAACTTTTAAAGGATACTTTCACAGATCATGAGCGGATCATCTTCAATGGAAACGGCTACACCGATGAGTGGCTGGCTGAGGCTGAGAAACGTGGACTTCCGAACTTTAAGTCCACACCGGAAGCTCTTCCGCATTTCATCGACGAGAAGAACATTGAGCTTTTCACAAAACATGAAGTCTTCACAAAAGAGGAACTCTTCTCCCGTTACGAGATTCTTCTTGAGGATTATGTGAAGACTCTCCACATCGAGGCAAAGACTATGGAGGAGATGGTTCAGAAAGACTTCCTTCCGTCCCTGTTCTCCTATGTGAATGACCTTGCATGCACAGGAAGCTCTAAAAAAGAGCTCGTTCCCGGCATTACAACAAAGGCCGAAGAAAAGCTGATCACAAAGCTCTCCGGGCTCGCAGATGTGATCTCTGATGAGCTCGATACCTTAAAGGATATGATCGGTACCGCCGAAGGTATGGATGACTACTTAAAGGCCGGTACCTACTACCACGATACGATTCTTACCGAAATGGAAAAGATCCGTCTGGTTGTCAACGATGCGGAAGTCCTGATCCCGGAGGATTATCTCCCGTATCCGACATACGATGCATTGCTCTTCTACATTTAATTGTTTTGCTCATAGGGAAGACCGCCGGTTACCAGAGAAATCTGAACCGGCGGTCTTTTCGTATCACATTTTAAAAAAATTTCCAGCGTCACTTTCTTATCCGTTCTGACACCTCTTTATGAAAGTTTAACTTTCTTGAACTCTTCCATGAAATCAACAATATAGTTTGCTGTGGTCTCGAGCATTTCCTTTCCCCACTCTTCTGTAGCGGTACTCGGATGATCCGGTCCGATCCAGCCGCTGTCGGTAACATGTGGAGTTTTGCGGAGGATCTCAACGGTAACTCCCTTATACTCAACAGAACGAAAACCGGTTGTCTTCAGATTATCAGACAGATGCTTAAACTGGAGTTCACCACCTATCTCACTCTTATCAACTAAAGACGGATCAATTCCAAGAATCGCAGCCGTTTCCTCACCACCGCCGTGGCCGCCTTTCCACTCCGGGTTCATATCCCATGCCATCAGCCACCAGTTAAGCATAGCAACCAGACAGCCCTTATCCTCGAATTCCATGCCAAGGCGCTGAATCATCTTGATGTTTCCGCCATGTCCATTCAGGAAAACGAATTTTCTTGCGCCGTGACGATACAGACTCAGGAAAACCTGACGGCAAAACTGATAGAGCACCTCGTCGTCAATATCAATTGTACCAGGATACGGAGCAAAATTGGGGCAGGAACCATATGGAATGGTGGGAGCAATCAAAACATCACTCTTCTTCTCAATTTTCTCCAACAAGTGCTCCGGAATCAGTGTATCGGTTCCAAGCGGCATGTGACGGCCGTGACACTCAATACTGCCGATAGAAACAAGTACCATATCATTTTTTTCAAAATATTCCTGAGCTTTCGGCCAAGTCAAATTTTCGAGTCTCATAGTTTCTTTCCTTTCATATATGATTTTATAATTTATATTAACTGTTAATAATCTACTGTTCCTCTTTAGTATTTACTTTATTGTCTGACACTTTTTGAATTTTCGAGTATTTCTTTGTAAAACAAGTATAGTCTATGCTAATAGGATTGTCAATATTTTCAATCGGCAACAATGGTTTAGCAGAATATGAATCATAAATTTAGGATGTCGATTTGTGGTTTTTACGCCATCGACATCCTTGACATCAATACGCATTTGCGTTTCAAAAGCAAGAAGCCAGACACCGCAGTATCTGACTTCTTGTTGTAGACGAAAAAATCCCCCGGGGAAAGCCGCCGGAGGATCTCATAATTCTTAATTAGTCTTCAACTTTAACGATTTCACGCTTGTTGTAGCTGCCGCATGCCTTGCATACTCTATGAGGCATCATTAAAGCACCGCACTTGCTGCACTTTACTAAGTTCATAGCGGACATTTTCCAGTTCGCTCTGCGGCTGTCTCTTCTCGCTTTGGAAGATTTATTCTTAGGACAGATAGACATGGTTACACCTCCTTAAACTGTTTGAAAATATCCTGGATGGCTGCCATCCGCGGGTCAGGAACCCATGTATCACAGCCGCAATCTCCTTTGTTGAGATTTGCTCCACATTTGCTGCAGATCCCTTTGCAATCATCCTTGCAGAGGATCTTCATAGGCAGGTACAACGATAATTCGTTGCAAACCAGCATATCGGCATCCAGATTATAACCAGATAAATAAGATTGTTCATCCAAGTCCTTCACTCTGTCCTCATCGGAAGCATTCATATCGATCTCCTGGTCGAACTCGATGTCTGTGGTGTAATTCACCGGTTCCAGGCATCTTGAGCAGGGGATCGCAAGAGTCACGGAAGTTTTTCCCGTAAGACTCAGTTTCCTGTTTCCAAGGTTTTTTACAGTGATCTTTACCGGGTCCGCAGAGACCACCGGATACTCAACTTGGGAACCCTTATAGGCTTTCGCTTCAAACGGAACTTCCCATGTCTTCTCTTTACCTTCCAGAGTAAAAACTTCAGATAAATTAATCAGCATATTACGTTTCTCCTAATACGCACTAAGATATTATATATTAACAGGAACAATTTGTCAACAATTTTTCTAATAAAATATTAAATTTTAAAAGCTCTGTTTTTCATGCATTTCCCCATTCAAAACATGTTCTTGTGACAAATTCTTAACCGCGCCAGAGCGCGCATTAAGAGCATCAGGGACGAAATATTTTCGTACCTGTGAGAACCCCAGCGTATGTCGTGAGGGCTCCAAAGCCGTCCTGAGGCCGTTAAAACCTCCAGACAGCACAGAAGCCAACCCGCTCATCTCCTGCTCTCACAGGGTTCTGAACGGGTCAGCGTCATTGCTAATCGGTTCACCGCGCAGATATCTGCACGGACAAACTGCCCAAAATTATTTTACGAGAGCCAGAGTCTCTCTTGCGATCGCAAGCTCCTCATTTGTCGGGATAACCATAACCTTAACCTTGGAATCCGGTGTGGAGATCACGATATCTTTTCCTCTTACGCTGTTAGCCTCGTCGTCGATCTTGATGCCGAGGTAGGATAAATGCTCGCAAACAGCTTTTCTCATGGACTTGCCGTTCTCGCCAAGACCTGCTGTGAATGCGATCACATCTACGCCGTCCATCGCTGCTGTGTAAGCACCGATGTACTTAACAACGCGGTAGTTGTAAGCTGCAAGAGCTTTCGCTGCGCGGTCGTTGCCAGCCTCAGCGGCTTCCTCGATGTCACGGAAGTCGCTGGATACGCCAGAAAGGCCAAGAACACCAGACTTCTTGTTCAGAACGTTCATAATGCCTGCAATGTCAAGGTTCTCTTTCTTAGCGATGAATTCCATGATAGCCGGATCCATATCACCGGAACGTGTTCCCATGATAAGGCCCTCAAGCGGTGTAAGACCCATGCTTGTATCTACGGATTTACCGTTCTTTACAGCGGAAAGGCTTGCGCCGTTTCCAAGATGGCAAACGATGATCTTTAAATCCTCGTACGGTTTTCCAGCAACCTCAGCAGCTCTCTTGGATACGAAGCTGTGGGAAGTTCCGTGGAAGCCATATCTTCTTACTTTGTACTTCTCGTAGTACTCGTACGGAAGGCCGTAAAGGTAAGCCTCCTCCGGCATTGTCTGATGGAATGCAGTATCGAATACAGCTACCATCGGTACGTTCGGCATAAGCTCCTGGCAAGCGCGGATACCGATCAGGTTTGCCGGGTTGTGAAGCGGTGCAAGATCGTTGCACTCTTCGATTGCTTTCATAGCCTCATCTGTGATCACTGTGGAAGAAGTGAACTTCTCACCGCCGTGTACGACACGGTGACCAACAGCACCAACCTCTGCAAGGCTTGCGATAACGCCGCTCTTCTTGTTTGTGAGAGCGTCTAATACCATCTGGATCGCCTGTGTGTGTGTCGGCATCGGGGAAACGGTAACTTCCTTCTCTCCGCCTGCCGGCTGGTATGTGATCTGGCTTCCTTCGATACCAATTCTCTCGCAGAGACCTTTTGCAAGAACTGCCTCTGTATCAGAGTTGATTAACTGGTACTTTAAGGAAGAGCTTCCGCAGTTGATAACTAAAATATTCATGACAGATAAAACTCCTTGTGATTATAAAATAGAATCTGTGTCTTCCGGTCTCCGGAGCGAAGACTGGATATTACAGTTGTTGCCAAAAAGGGAACGCCGTTTCCTCTTGATCGATTTTGCGTCGTTCCCCATTGTTGTTAAGTAATTATAGATTAAGCCATCTGAGCCTGTACAGCTGTAAGAGCTACTACACCAACGATATCCTCAGCGGAGCATCCACGGGAAAGGTCGTTGACCGGTCTTGCGATACCCTGGAGCATCGGGCCGTAAGCTTCTGCTTTAGCAAGTCTCTGAACCAGCTTGTAACCGATGTTGCCGCAGTCAAGGTTCGGGAAGATAAGAACGTTAGCATGACCTGCAACTTCGCTTCCTTTTGCTTTTGCTTTTGCTACGGACGGAACAATCGCTGCATCGAGCTGTAACTCGCCGTCAAGGTCAAGCTGCGGGTACTTCTCGTTTGCGATCTTTGTAGCCTCTACAACCTTGTCTACAAGAGCGTGCTTTGCGCTGCCCTTTGTGGAGTGGGAAAGCATAGCTACGATCGGCTTCTCACCAACAAGTGCACGGAAGCTCTTAGCGGAGCTGTCAGCGATTGCAGCGAGCTCTGCAGATGTCGGATCCTGGTTTAAACCACAGTCAGCGAATAAGAATGTGCCGTTTGCACCGTACTCGCAGTTCGGAACGTCCATGATGAAGAAACCGGATACAAGCTCTGTTCCCGGAGCTGTCTTTAAGATCTGAAGAGCCGGTCTTAATGTATCAGCTGTTGCGTGGCAAGCACCTGCAACAAGTCCGTCAGCGTCTTTTTCTTTTACCATCATAACGCCGTATGTGATGTAATCTGTCTTTAAGATCTCCTGTGCTTTCTCGAGAGTCATACCCTTTTTCTCTCTTAATTTGAACAGGGTCTCTGCGTAGTGGTCAAACTTCGGATCAGTATCCGGATCTACGACCTTAAGGCCAGTAAGGTCAACTTCCAGCCAGTGAGCACCATCCATGATCTTCTCCTCTTTTCCGATCATGATCAGGTCAGCGGTCTTCTCCTTTAATACCTGTGCTGCAGCAATAAGAGTTCTCTTATCGTTGCTCTCCGGCAGGATGATTGTCATTACATCCTGTTTTGCCTTTTCTTTCATAAGATCAATAAATGCCATGATGATTGACTCCTTCCTCAATATGGGTTTTCATACGTATTTTTATTATATCGCAGCTAAATACTGGATACAAGACTATATTCTCCAATTTTTTGCACTTTTTTCAGTACCTCTCGTTAAATTTAAAACAATGCGGCAAAAAACGGGCGCATCGGAAGTTTGACCGAGAGCAGCTGTCTGCCTACCGGGAAATCTCATCGAACGTTCCGGTAATAAGTGAAAACACGCTTCGCGAGTTTCCCCTTGTTATCGCGACAGTCGCCAAGGTCTCGCGTGAGCACGGACTTTGGCTCGTTGTTCGCGTAAGCAAACAGCTCCGGTCGACCAGGAATACTGATTGCCGGAGCTGTTTGTATCTTTTATCTTTTCTCTGCAGGACCGCAGTCATATTTATTGTTCACATTGCTGCAGCAGTCTCTGTCAGTATCATTTTTCGGTCAGATCTTCTCATACCGCTCAACATCTACAACAAAGATCGTCGCACCGCCGACATCGACCGACATCGGCATTGTTGCGCAGTGGACCATGGAGGAACCGGATACATACGGCATATTGATCGTGATCTTCTGGTGGTGGCCGCACTCCTTTTTAATAATATCGATCGCTTCATCAACCCGCGCTTCTTCCGTCACGATCATCAGGGTCGTATTCCCTTTTTTCAGGAATCCGCCGGTCGTGGAAAGACGGGTCACACTGAATTTGTGTTTTGTGAGTGATGTCGTCACATCGTCCTCGTTGTCATACCGGATAATTGCGTAGATCAGTTTCATATAGCATCCATCCTTTCTGCGTCTTATTTCGAAGATTGCGGTATGCGCCGCAAAGATATAACTGTAACACTAAGGCAGCCGCTCTGAATTCCTTCTGATATTTTTGAATATTCTTATCATCCTGGAACAATCAGTCTTTCACACGCTGCTTAGTCGCAGTATATCACATTTTTTCTTTGAGAACAATAAATATTGCATTAAGATTTTGTTTCGACTATGATATTAGATAACGAATGCAGGCAAATGATCTGCACAAGTTGAGGAGATCTACTATGAAAACAGCTGCCATCATTGCAGAATACAATCCATTCCACAATGGCCATAAATATCAGATTGAAGAGACAAGACGCCGGACCGGAGCCGATTTCATCGCGGTCGTCATGAGCGGTGACTTCATACAGCGCGGGGCCCCGGCAATCTACAGCAAGTTTCTCCGGACTCGCTCCGCGCTTCTCTCCGGCGCTGACCTCGTTGTCGAAATGCCCGTTTTCGGAAGTCTGAGCGCTGCCCAGGATTTCGCGCGCTGCGGAATCTCTTTGTTTCATCATATGGGGATCATCGATGTGCTCTCCTTCGGCAGTGAAGCAGGGGAAATCAAAAAATTGCAGGAACTGGCAGACCAGGCCGGCACAGAGACGGAAGAACAGTCGGATCTGATCCGTAAAAGTCTCCGAAGCGGCCTTACCTACCCACAGGCACTGGCTCTTGCCAGAAAAGATTCTGTTCCTGTATCGCCCAACGATATCCTTGCGGTTGAGTACCTGAAGGCATTAAAGGAATTTTCTTCCGCGGTCGAACCCTGGACCCTGAAACGCTCCGATCCCGGGTATCACTCCGAAGGGCGGGACGGCTCTTTCGCTTCTGCAACAGCGATCCGAAAGGCGATCTCTGCGCAGGATCCGGATTTTCTCTCAGCTGTTCTCCCGGATTCCCACTTTGAAAGTCTGCAGGCCGAATCCGAGGTTCCATTATTTCCGGATGATTTTTCTCTCCTGATAGAACAGAAGATCCTGACTTCCGCTCCGGAAAAAATTCAGAGCATTTCCGGTATGCCGGAGGACCTCGCCGCAAAGCTCTATAAAAACCGTCTGGAATTTCTCCGGACCGATGCACTGACCGCAGCCAGGAAAAACCGGCAGTATACTTACGCGAAGGTCAGCCGCGCTCTTATGAATCTCATGCTGGATATCACAGACAAAGACCAAAGGGGATTTGCTGCCTGCGATTACGCTCCATGGGTCCGGATCCTGGGATTCCGAAAAACATCCGCAGCACTTTTATCGGAATTAAAAAAGCATTGCGATATCCCTGTCATCGTCAAGACCGCTGATGCCAAAAAGATTCTCTCCCCGGAAGTCTATCCGCTTTTTGAGAAAAATCTGACCGCATCTGAGATCTGCCGGATGGTGCGGGAGCTGAAATCAGGAAAGGTACAAAAAAACGAATTTACCCGTTCGCCGATCATAGTCCTGTGAATTATATCAGCAATTGAATTACTGCGCATCTGATTACGAAGCATAGCTCCGTAGGTTCAGGGGTGCTGCGTCCATGGCGCCCTTACTGCTACCCTTATGGGTTACACAGCTACTTTTATTATATCTGTATTACTCAGCCCAGTTATGGGCATATCAATTTCTCTGCCCGATATGACATGATATTTTCTTAGGATATTATAAGCTCCTACCGCATCTGCATTGTGGATCACCGTATCTGCAATGTAGATGCCTCTTTTTTCCGGTTCCTTTTCTCCGCATATTTGACAGACACTTCTTCCGACTGCGACGGACATTGGCTGGAATAGCTCTCTTCCTGCCGGATCTGCTGTCACGCACGTTTTCAGATCACGCCGTCCGATATTCTGACACTGCTTCCCACGCCTTCCTGACCGCGTTTTTTTGTTATCACGATCTTTTTTTCAATCCTGTCTTTCAGCTCCGCAACATGAGAAATGATACCGACAAGTTTTTTTCCGTCCGCAAGATTTCCCAGTGCCTTTACCGCCTGGTCCAGCGCATCCTCGTCAAGAGAACCGAATCCTTCGTCCACAAACATGGCATCCAGCTGGATCCCGCCTGCCATAGACTGGATCTCATCCGAAAGTCCCAGCGCCAGGGAAAGCGAGGCCTGGAACGTTTCGCCGCCGGAGAGCGTCTTTACACTCCGCTCACTTCCGTTATAGTGATCGATCACATTCAGTTCCAGTCCGCTCTTGTCCTTTTTGTTCCCCGATGTCTCACTTCTTTTCAGTTCATACTGACCGCTGCTCATCGTCATCAGCCGGATATTCGCCCGCCTCAGGATCCGGTCAAAATACGCCATCTGGACATAGGTCTCAAGTTCGATCTTCCGCTTTCCATTCAGTGTCCCGGCTGCCGTGTCCGCAAGTGAGTGGACCCAGACATATTCCTGCTCCGTCTGCTCCATTAGATTCTGCCAGGTGCAGACCTTCTCGTAGATCTTCCGGTTGTTCTGCAAAGCCGAATGGAGCTGTTCCCGCTGTTTTAATAGTCCTGTTTTTTCCATCTCCAGGCGTTCCAGCATCTCTGAGAGTTCCGTTTCCTTCAGCTCTTCTTTTTTTCCGATCTGTTTTTCCAGTGTTTCCACCGCAGAATCCAGGCTCGCCATATCTCTCTGGTATTTTTCCATTTTAGCTTTCGCGCTGCCTTCTTCCAGCTCCAGCTCCCTTTTCTGCATTTTCATCATTTTCAGGTTTTCTTCGATCTCTGCCGCGTTTTGCCCTTCCAGCCTTTCCTGAAGCTCTTTCACCTGCTCCTTCAGCATTGACAGGGATGTCAACAGGTTCTGCTCCGACAAGGCAAGTGCCGTATCTTTTTCTTTCACCGTCTCCAGAGCCTTTTCCAGCTTCTTTATTGAATCTTCCAGCGTTTTTAGCTGTTTCAGCTGTTCTGCATTCGATCTGATATGGATTTCCAGTTCACGAAGTTCTTCCTCTATCTTTGTTATCGCCAGCCTTGCTGCCGTCATACACTCCGCAGGATCCGATACCTCTGATATCCTGTTATCCAGGTCTGCTTTCAAAACGGCAGGAAGCTCCACTATCCTCTTTATCTCGAGATCCAGATTTTCTTTTAAGTTTCCGGCTCTCTCGCTCAGTCTCTCAGACTTCGCTCCTGCCCGTTCAGCTTCCTTCTTTCTTAGTTTCAGTTCTTCCTGATCCGGGATCTCTTCTGCAAGCTCAGCAGGAGCCGGATGATGACAGGAACCGCATACCGGGCAGGGGATTCCTTCCTCCAGATCCTGTGCAAGAATACCGGCCTGGGCATTCAGAAACAGTGTTTCCAGGTGTCCATACCGTATGCGGCTCTCATCACGCAAGGAAATCGAGATTGCGTACTCTTTCTGTACATCTTTCAATTCCCTGTAAGTCGACTCAAGTCGTTTCAGGTGTTCTTCCAGTTCCTTTTTCTGTTGCAAAAGTGCTTCTTTCGCATTTGACAGCTGCTCTTTCTCCACCGGTGCTCTGGAAATCTTCTCTCTGTCCCCAGACCGGTTCTCCAGTTCTGTTTGCAGAAGATCCGTCTGTTCCTGCATCGACTTTCTATCTGTCTGAACGCTCAAAAGTGTCTGTTCTTTCCCCGCCGCTTCTCCTCTTTTCTGATCCAGTTCCAGAAATCTCTGACTTTCCAGTTCCAGTTTCTGAACTTTCTTTGCCAGTTCTTCGCGAAGCTCCGACTTTTTCTCCACTTTTTTCCATTCTGCAAGAGCCTCTTCGCACTCCGCCTTCAGCCGTTCCCGTTCCTGTTTTTTATTCTCCAGTTCTGCCTCGATCCGTCTGATCTGGACCGCCTTTCCCTTTTTTTCATTTACCGCGCGGATCTGCTTTTCCAGGCTCTGCACGGATCCATCCAGCGTTTCCAGATGTACCTTTTCTTTTTCTGTCTCACTTCGCAGCAGCTCGATCCCCCGCATTGTTTTTCCTTCAAAGTGTACCTTTTTTAAGGAATTAAATTCCTGTTCCGCCGCCGGATCTTCCTCAAAGCAGGCATCCTCCAGGTACTGGGTAATGCTCCGGCGCAGATCATCATAATCTTTTCGTCTGCGCTTTTCCTCGTCCCGCAGACGCCACTGGATCTCCTGAAAGATCTCCGTGTGAAAGATCTGACGGAAGATTTCTCCGCGTTCCGCAGTACCTGCGATCAGAAGTTTCTGGAAATCCCCCTGGGCGATCATCGCAATCTGAGTAAACTGTTTATAGTCGAGACCCATCAGCTCCGTCACAGCCTTTGTGACCGCGCCCATCTTTGTCACAGGCTGACGTCCGTCGGGATAGATCAGTTCCGCATCCGCTTTTTTCGTTGTAAATCCGGTTCCTCGCTTTTTCGGGCATTCATATTCCGGATTTCTTCTGACGATATATTCTTTTCCCTGATAGGCGAAAGTCAGCTCCACAAACGTCTCTGTCTCTGCTTTCGCATATTTGCTCCGGAACATTCCGGCTTCCCGCACAGTTCCGCTTGCCTCACCGTACAGGGCAAATGTGATCGCATCAAAGATCGTCGTCTTACCGGCGCCGGTATCTCCCGTGATCAGGTAAAGACCGTGTTCTCCAAGTTGTTTAAAATCGATCGTGTTCTCCCCCGCGTATGGGCCGAAGGCACTGATCACCAGTTTTTCAGGTTTCATTCTTTTATCTCCCGGATCAATTGTTCTGCAAAATCCTTCTGCTGTTTCGTCATAGGCTGATTATTCTGAAGTTCATAGAACTCATAAAACAGTTCCATCTCTGTCTTTTTTTCTACGGCCTGCGCTGCATCGACCTCCTGAGTGGTTTTTGTCCTCTGATTGTCATACAAAAGCTGCATGATATTCGGGTAGATCACACGCAGTTTCTGAAGACCGTCCGGCACATCATCCTCGTCCGTCAAGGTCACCTGGATATAATCTTCACGGTTCATATCTCTGTAAAAAGAACGGTCGGTAAGTTCCAGATAAGTGCCCCGGAGCTTCCTCATATCCCGGAGAGGCTTTAACGGCAGCAGGCTGGTCCTTACTGTTCCTTTTTTCTCCAACTCCACGACTGTAATTGATTTCTCCTGGTCCACCTCCGAAAATGAATATTTTAAGGGAGTCCCGCAATAGCGGACCCGGTCAGTTCCTACGTTTTGGGGACTGTGGATATGTCCAAGTGCTGTATAATCAAACGGTGTAAAGACCGCTGCGTCAATGTTGTCGAGACCACCAACCTGAACATCCTCCGACTCGCACCTGGAAGCTCCCGTGACAAACTGGTGTGCGACAAGGATGTTTCTATCCTTCAGATCGATCTCCATATGGCGGATCACCGTCTCCGCCGCAGTCTGGACATCCGTTACCAGATCCGCCTCATTCTCAAATACATGCCGCACAGTCGAAGGGCGGATAAACGGGAGCAGGTGGATCCAGACTGTTCCGTATTGATCCTTCAGCGGAATCTTCGTGACACTCCCATCATATACAGGCGAAAGGTAGATCCCCCGGCTGTTCAACAGTCTTCCGCCGAAAGCCAGCCGTTCCGCCGAATCATGGTTCCCGCTGATAATAAAAACAGGAATCGCTCTCCCGGCAAGCCTTGTGATAAATTCGTCGAACACCTGGACCGCCTCCGCGGACGGGATCTGCTTGTCATAAATATCACCGGCCAGGATGATCCCGTCCGGCTTTTCTTCTTCCGCCAGATCAAGAATTCTTTTAAGAATATATTTCTGGTCTTCGATCATCGAAAACTCATTGACTCTCTTTCCGATATGAAGGTCCGATAAATGGAATAATTTCATTGGTTCCTCCTATTGCTCTCTCTTCTGCTCCTCCTATTGTACCGTTTTATCCCGGTAATGGCAAGCAAGGAACTTTTGGCCGCCGGTCAGCTGGAATGCAAGTATTCCGGAGAAAGAACAAGATCCCCGGACATCATTCTGCCCAAAGGATCTCGTTTGCAGCCCGGAGAGTCTTTCTCTCCGCATCCTCTCTTCTGTATCTTTCTGTCTTATATCATCACTTTATATACGGGTTTCCCGGCGTCTCCGCATAATACTCCACGGAGATCATATCACCGGCACGGAGTTCGTCAGAAACCATTCCGTTGATCAGTTTCAGCTCATATACATATTCCCGCACGGACATACCGGAATGATGATAATAAGTTTTTGCAACAGACCAGAGGGTATCGCCTTTTTCCACCTCGATCGTCGTATAATAGCGGTTATAGACGGCATCATCCTCGTCTTCATTCGCCATAACCAGGGTCTTTCCAAAAAAGCAGGACATGATCATCACGATCATCACAAGAGCGATCAAATACTTCTTCATATTGGTTCCTCCTTTGTATTCAGTAAGTGCAAACTCATGTTCGAGAACGTCTGTTCTGGTTTAGATTCTATCACGCGAACATATGTTTGTCAATTCTTTTTCTCCATTTTTTCGAACAAAGGTTTGCTTTTTTTCGCAGTTTATGATACTATGTATGCAGAGAAGAAATATTCTTTTGCAGATTATTACAGCGGTCGTCAAATGTCTCCCCGTGTATGCGCGGTTGCCATTTTCCTAATCGCCGTGACGAATAAAAGGAGGGGTCTCATGAGTCAGGGAAAAATTACTGATAAGCAGAAAGAAATACTTGAATATATAAAAGAAATGATCTTAAAGAAGGGATATCCGCCGGCTGTGCGCGAGATCTGTGAGGCGGTTCACTTGAAATCCACCTCCTCGGTCCACTCCCACCTGGAATCCCTGGAGAAGAACGGATATATCCGCCGGGATCCGACGAAGCCGAGAACTATCGAGATTCTCGATGATGATTTCGCTCTTACAAGACGTGAAGTTGTAAATGTGCCGGTGATCGGTACGGTCGCCGCCGGAACTCCGATCCTCGCGGAGCAGAATATCGAAGATTATCTTCCGATCCCTGCCGAAATGCTCCCGAATAAAGAAGTATTTATGTTAAAGGTAAAAGGAAACAGTATGATCGAAGCCGGGATCTACAGCGGTGATAAAGTCATCGTTGCAAAGCAGCCGGACGCCGAGAACGGCGATAAAGTCGTTGCGCTCGTTGATGACTCCGCGACCGTAAAAACGTTCTACAAAGAGAACGGTCACTTCCGTCTCCAGCCGGAAAACTCCACGATGGACCCGATCATCCTGGATCACGTAGAAATCCTCGGTAAAGTCATCGGTCTTTTCCGCATGATGAGCTGATTTGTTTATAACAAAAGAAAAATCCCCGGCAGTCCGCTGTGTTTTTGCAGTGGAACTGTCGGAGATTTTTTCATATCTTCCAGGCTGTGCTCTTGCGCTGTTGTCCCTTTCCCTATTTCGAGAATACCAGGCGAAATGTCTTATGCCCGAAATGAGATGCAGCCGTTTGTCGGGTTAAATATTATTTCATGATCTTCCAATGTATCATTTACTCCTATAGAGCTCGGCAAACCAGAATCTGCGATTCTAATGTTTTTGCTTTAATTCATAGGACGGATGATATAAGCCGGTTGGTTCGTAAAATTCGTCACCAATATAGTGAAAACCCAGCTTACGCAAAACCTTTGCAGATGCAGTATTATGAGGATTCTGTCCTGCAAACAGTGCGTCTGCTTTCAAAATGGAAAACGCGTAGTTGATGACAGCCGATGCAGCTTCCACTGCGTAGCCTTTTCTCCAGAATTGCGGAAGCAGATGAAACCCGATCTCATATTCATTCTTACGATATGGTCGCAATCCGCAGCATCCAATCAATTCATCGGAAGACAGCGTAAAAATAGGCCAATCGGTGCGTATATCTTGAGCACCTTTGACACTGTATTTCGGTTCCCCGTAATACAGGTATCTGGCAGCAAATTCTCCCACGGTAGGGTATCCGTTTGAATTGTAGAGCCGTATAATCCAGCTGTATAGCAGTTCTCCAGGATACGGCCGGAAACATGTCGGCATGGTTATTGCATTCATGTAATCTTCCCTCTTTCATCATTATTTTTTGTGAAAGAATCATGGAAAGAAAACGATTTGTTTTGGCAAAAAAGAAGCACGGACCGTGATGATCCGTGCCTCCTGTCGTAAGTACAAATGCTTTATATTTTGGGAATACCGAGCGAAATTTCTTCTGCCTGAAATGAGATGCAGCCGTTCGGATGAAAAGTGATGTGTTAAGAATGCCAGGCTGGAATCTTCGACCATTTCAGGTGCATTGATTATGTATATGTATTGTAATATAATATACTATAATCAATTGAGGAGGTAACCTTTATGGAACCAATGGGAAAACTGTCAAAAGCATCCTACACAAATGCAGAGAAAATCAGCGAGATGTCCGCTGCGTTAAGACTTGAAGGTATGCATTTGGACGATGATGATATCTTGATGATGCAGGAAATACAACGTGGAGCTCTCAGTTTTGACCAGGCAAGAGAACGGATTTTAAAAGAAGTGTGATTTCACAAGCTCTCTCAAAAACTGGAATCTGTTTTCCATCAAAATATAAAATGTACTGTTTCTCCGGAAGACAAAATATTTGATATGTGTTCACTGATTGTGGCATGTTTAACTTCAAAGAGAATTTCCATTTGCTTCTGTGTCAACTAAACTGTTTCCTGTTCCGGGCTTATCTGAACTTCTATATTCACTTCGCCGTCTGTAAATAAAACTAACTCATTTTTCATTTCTATTCTTCTCCGAACACTTTCTTTAATACCTTTGGCTTCCCGGTCCTGCGGTATTCCTGTTCCACTTCGGCCCGCTCCTCCTGCGTCAGTTCCATCGATAAATCCAGCATCAGGGAAAGACCGTAGATATCCGATTTATCGACCCACGGCACAGCCTGAGAAATCTGAGTAAGGGAGAAGCCGTGAGTGATCATATTCTGGCACACCTGCATATAAACCAGTACATTTTTCTGTCTGGAAACCAGATTTTGCAGATGCAGTTTGATTTCCTAATCATTGACCTCACGACCATACTTAATCGCTTTCACAATACGAAGCATCGGATGAGCGGTCTCGCGGATCTCTTTTACCCATTTCTTCCGCTTTTCCTCAAATTCTTCCATGGACATATCCATAAATTTGCCATCCTTAATGTCCGTGATGATATCCGGATACTTTTTGGTTCCCCAGATATCCAGATATGAGCAGCGGGCTTCTACCGGAGTGAACAGCACCTCCAGCAGATACTCCAAATCGGGATCCGCGTCCACTCTTGAACCAAGCCCCAACCCGATATCATGGCTTTCTTTGGAGATCAGTTCTTCCAGTGTGTCGTACAAATCAAACATCTCATGAGTGTCCGGGATAAACATAGTTTTCCATCATATGAGTTTCTCCTTTCCTTCCAGAACAATAGATTTTCTTCCGTATTCTTCGTTTTCCAGTTCAATCGCATTTGCCGAAGTTTTTATTGAATCCGATCAGATATATTTTTTGATCCATTGATCAAGGAATGCCATCTGATTGTCCGTGTGAAACCAATGTTCCCCGCCTTTCATGACGGTCAGTGTGGCACCAATCTGGTCCGCAAAACAGGAAATGGTTTCATAAGATGTCAGGCTATCTCGATCTCCGTACAAAATGTGTGTCGGAACATTCCACGCAACAGGATGTTCTTTTACATAACAAAGATATTCCCATGAAAGTGTTTCACCGAACGCTGTCGGGATATTCTTCCTGCACTTAAGCTCTTCTTCCGTGACATTGGCCCACAGCATCATATCAGAAATCAGCTTTTTCATGTCTACGACTGGTGAAATAAAATAAGCTTTGCTGATTTTTTTGTCCGTTAAAGCGTTCATGGAAAAGAAAGCTCCTATGCTGTTGGCAATGATTTCCACAGGCTGAGCATTCCGGCAGACCGTGTCAAAGAATTTCGGAAATTCTTCCCTGGCCTCCCATGGTGTCTGCGATTCATAATCAAAACCAATGACATCACAGTTGCCAAAAAGCGGCTTATAATGAATGGCTTCTTCGGCATTACCGCCTTTGCCGTGAATGTATATGATAGTTTTTGCCATAAAATGATTCTCCCAGTACGTTCAATTTATTCTGTCTCCAGTATAAGCCGCCGCACGGACTGCGTCAATCACACACTTGTGTATAAGAGAAACATAGAATCCCACGCGGCACTTCGGAGACGCAGGTTGAGTGTGTAATTACGGCACTCCGCCTGCTGTCCTTTTTACCTGCATTATGATAGAATGGACCCATAATGATCGAACACGCAAAGGAAATGATGGGTATGAACATTGAATTAAGAAAACTTCTGGATTCGGATAAGGAGACATACTTCGAATTGGAAAATGAAACATGGGTAAACAAGCGCATGCTGCAGGACGAAGAAGCGAACGACCGATCGTGGAAAGCCATGTTTGCCGATACCGAGGCTCATTATGCCGTTCTTATGGGCGATCAGATCTGCGGATTTGCTTCCATTCTGAAACTAGGCGAAGAAGTTCAGGAATTTGGGCTGGAACTTTTTGAAAGATTCCGTCATCAGGGGATTGGATATGCCGCTTTGGTTCGGTTACTGGAAATCTGTAAGAATGAATATCATGTGAAGAAACTCCGCAGCAAGGTATACCCGGATAACTTTCCAAGCATTTTGCTTATGAGAAAGATCGGCGGTACTCCCTATGAAATCACGGAGAACCCGTGCATCGAGGAATCTTTACGGACAGAGTTTCAAAAAGACAATGCTGAACTGATTTCGGATAACGTGAAAAGAATGGCGGAACTCTTTGGCGTTGAACCGGAGCTGCTGCTTTCCAATTTGCTGGTATTTCAGATCCCGCTCCAGCCTGCGGAAATACGTTTTTCTCTTTCTTTGACCGGTGATCTCAGTTATGAGAAAAAGATAGAAACCAAAGCAATCAACCACATGTATCAGGAAACAACTCGGATTCTGAAATCCATACTGGAAAAGGCGAAAAACGGCACAGAAGAAGATTTTAGGAAAGAAATGATGGATATGATTAAAAATCTTGAATCGCGTATGTAATGCAGGACTGAGCAGGGAGATTTTTGAAATTCTGTGAATCATCGTATTTTCAGGTAAAGAAAAAGCACGGACGCTGGGTTCGTGCTTTTTCTTTGGGTAAATTGGTGAGTTTAGGTTGTCGGAGTAAAGGTGCCGTTGTTCCAGGTACCTGCTCGTTTTGTGAATTCAGGATGAGACCAGTATCCTACAAACATATTTTCAAAATCGGATACATTTGTAATGTCCCAGTGTTTGATGCCGCTTTCCTGCCGATTCTGAAAGACTTTGCGGAGATCACCGGTTCCAGACTGAAAATCCAGCAAGACCCGTGGCATGACATCACGGCAACATTCAGCAGTCAGTGCGGCATTGATATTACGCCGCGTGAAAAGAGAATGCGTATGGTCATCTCGGCCGCCGATCATATCAGCATCAATAAACAGACTGATTCCGACCGGGTGGATTTTTCTCTTATCTTCGGTTTTCCGGATGATGCAGAATAAGAAACAACAGGGATGTACGGATCAATCTAAATCCGTCATCCCTGTTTTCGTATATATGATTCCATGATATCTTAGGCTTTAATCCCGGTAAATCTCCCATGAAATTATGATTCCGGTTCATGTCCGGTATTCAGAGACAATTCTTTTTCCATAACCTGTCGGATGGAATTCGATGGTCCAAACTCCTCATACATATCCGCCAACAGCAGTTTCATATCTTCATTTGGAATACAGGAGTCATCCTGTCTGAAACGGTAAATGCTGTTTCTGGTAGTGAGTTTGATGATGCCGCCATCTTCTGTCTCCAAATCTCCAGGTGACGTTTTCAAATACTGTCCTGGAAAGCCGCTTGCCGGAGCTGTGAAGAAAACAAATACAAACTTTCCGGGACGCGAATTGGATTCATAGATCATGAGCAGGCCGGAACGATCAATATACGGCGCCCGCCAATCCATATATGTCTCTCCTTCCCTGTTGCCTGCTCCACACAGGTATCCTTTCTTATGTTCGATCAGGTGCATGTTGTCTCCTCCTTTGCCCCAAGGACCAAACCAGACGATGATGGTGTTTGGATGGTTGTTATTGCTGTTAGGAATGAATATAACATTACGGATTGGAAAATACAAGTGCTTCTGTAAAATTCAGAGTGTTGCATCCAGCAGATATTTTTCGTTCGTGTTCGCGATATAAAAGGAATAAAAAACAGCGTTTTCCAATCCTATGTTCAGGATATAAAAGGAAAACGCTGTTGTGGTTTCAGACTGTCTTGTTCGCGATCTCGCGTAAATTACAGATATTCAGTTTAATACGCTTGTTCGCGATAGTTTGTAAAACATAAGATCATGTTTTTGACTGCTTGTTCGCAAAATGAAAGGAAAAATTTACACTTTCCGAACCTCTTGTTCGCGATATAAAAAGCATGTTCGCGAAATCAAGGGAAAACTACATCTCTCCTACAGCTCGTCCACCGACTCCACGATCTTTCCGTCTCTCCAGATCCTCTCAAGATCATAGAACAGACGGTCTTCCTTGGAGAATACGTGTACGATCACATCGCCGTAGTCCATGAGCACCCATGTGGAGCTCATGCTGCCTTCTTTCTGGTGACACTCGTAACCTGCCTTGAAGAGCTTCTCCTCCACGTTATCAACTAATGCCTGTGTCTGGTTTGCGTTGGAAGCGCTCGCGAGAACGAAGTAATCCGCGATCACGGAAACGCCTTCAATGTCGATAATTTTTACATCTTCGCCTTTTTTCTCTTCCAAAGCCTCGACTGCAAGCTTTACCATTTCTTTTGACTGATTCAACTGATTGTTCCTCCTTGTCTTGATCGGTCTCTCCGGCCGCGCCGGCTGTCTCTTTCTGTTTTTCTGAAACGACACGGCGCATATCCTGGCAGGCCGCCTCCGTCATCGGATCGATCTGGCACCCGGTGCTCTTCAGATACTCGAGAATGCTCTCCATGATCTCAAAGCATGCCTGATCCAGGTCAATAAAGGCAAGCTTCCGCATTTCAGGAAGATTTGCCGCCTTGGACCGTCTCGGTTCAATATAATCCGCCACATAGAGGATCTTGTCGAGCAGACTCATGCCCGGCTTTCCCGTCGTATGGCAGGTGATCGCGCTTAAGATCTCCGGATCATCCACTCCATATTTGTTCTCAGCCATCCACGCCCCGAGTTTCGCATGGAGCAGGGACGGGTCGCGCTCTTCCTCGGCTGTCACCGGGATCCCGCGGTCCAGACATTTCTGAAGCATGACCGGATTTTCAAAACGTTTTGCCGAATCATGCAGAAGTCCCGCAAGATCGGCTTTATCAAGATCGTACCCATACCGCATTGCAAGCGCCTGACAGGTAAATTCTACGCCGAGCGTGTGCTCGTACCGGTACGCATCGAGTTTTTTCTTTAAATGTTTTCTGATTTCAGGTACCCGACTATCCATAATGAATCTTCTTTCTGAATCTGCCCCGCCGGGATATCTCCCGCACGGGTCCTTCGTTTTCACCTGTTTTATTACAGTCAGGAGCAGGACTGTCTCCTTGCAGTTTACCTGCCTCTATTTCCTGTACAATCCCGTTTCCCTGATGTAATTTGCAACGGCTTCGGGCGTGTCTTTCGAGAGGTCCTCCCCCAGCGCCGCCCGTTTCCGGATATCCGCGGACGCTTCCTCGATCTTCGGGTTGTGGAGGATCCGGATATCAGCCCCATATTTTTTATTGAGGTAAGAAACCTCATCTTCAAGGGAAACACCGCCGTCCTCGTATGTCCTTCCGGAGACCAGGAGTACCGCCTGTGCCATCACCTGTTCGGGATGATACCAGGATTCCAGCTGATACAGGGAATCTGCCCCGATGATAAAATAGACCTCGATATCCGGGTACGCTTCCTTCAAAAGCGCCAGTGTCTGCGCCGTGTAGGTATTTCCTTCGCGTCCCATCTCAAAATCGGAGACCAAAAAATACGGAACGGATTCCGTGGCAAGCTCCAACATCCGGATGCGCGCCGCTCCGTCTGTGATATGATGATCTTTTTTGTGCGGCGGAACATGAGACGGCATGAACCAGATCTCATCCAGCCCATACTCCCGGTAAGCCTGTTCTCCAAGGAGCAGGTGTCCGTTATGGACCGGGTCAAATGTTCCCCCAAGAATACCAACGCGTCTCATAGGATCCTCCATTACCGACAGGATTATCGTTTTTCCTGTTCTTCCCGTTCCGCAGTCCGTGCGGAGATCACTTTCGCAAATTTCCGGCACAAAGCGGACATTCAGGAATACAGGTATTTCCGCGGCAATTACGGAAGAACGATCTTCCGGTCTTTCTCTTCCTTCGCCGGTTTGTACAGAACGATCATCTTTCCGATCACCTGTACAACCTCAGAATGAGTACGCTCTGCAAGGATCTGTGCAAGGTCTTTTCCGTCATCCGCACAGTTCTTCAGAACATGGATCTTGATCAGCTCTCTCGCGTTTAATGCTTCCTCAACGGATTTTGTGATCTCCGGTGTGAGGCTGGATTTACCGATCTGTAAAACGGCATCCATCGTCATTGCAAGTCCCTTTAAATAGGAACGCTGTTTGCTTGTCATAATAACTCCTTTTCATATATGGAAAAGCGCGGCTCCCTGGATGTTCCCATGAAACGCCCGGGGAAGCTCCGGCGCATTATTTATAGTAATCAAATACGAGTCCGTACATGCGGACGGTATCGCCCTCCTGGATCCCCGCTTTTTCAAGATCTGCAAGGATTCCGGACTGCTTTAAGAATTTCTGGAAGAAGTCAAAGCCTTTCTCGGAATCAAGGTTCGTGTATCCGAGCATCTTCTCGATCCTCGGTCCCTCGACCACGTAAATGCCGTCCTCATCCTTCTCGACCGTGTACGGAAGGGAACGATCGCCGACATACTCGATCTCGAACTCTTTCTCGAAGATCTTCGGTGTGCGGTCTGTATTTTTGATCACGTCATAGAGATAATACAGAAGTTCGTTCACGCCCTCGCCGCTGACTGCGGAGATTCCGAATACCGGGATCCCCATCGGCTCGAACTCTTTCTTTAAATCTGCAAGCGGATCTGCGCCCTCATCATAAACTGCATCCAGCTTGTTGGCTGCGATCGCCTGCGGAAGCTTTAAAAGCTCCGGGTTGTAGGCGGAAAGCTCATCCATGATCGCATGAACATCCGCGATCGGATCACGTCCCTCTACGGAAGCCGCGTCAACCACATGGAGCAAGACTTTCGTGCGCTCGATATGACGAAGGAACTCATGTCCAAGACCGGCTCCCTCGGATGCGCCCTCGATCAGTCCCGGGATATCCGCCATTACAAAGCTGTTCCCGTCACCGAGATTTACAACGCCAAGGTGCGGATTCAGGGTCGTGAAATGGTAGTTTGCGATCTTCGGTCTCGCATTGGAAACGCGGGATAACAGGGTGGATTTTCCGACGTTCGGGAATCCGACAAGTCCCACATCCGCGATCACCTTTAACTCCAGCTGTACCCAGAGTTCCTGTCCCGGCTGTCCCGGCTGGGCATATTTCGGAACCTGCATCGTCGCTGTTGCGAAGTGCATATTTCCGAGGCCGCCCTTTCCGCCCTTTAAGATCACTTCACGGCGATTTTCGCCGGACATATCCGTGATCACTTTTCCGGTTTCCAGGTCCTTAACGACAGTACCTTCCGGGACCTTGACGATCAGGTCCTTTCCGTCAGCGCCGTGGCAGCGGCGTTTTCCGCCTTCCTCGCCATTTCCGGCCGCATATTTTCTTACATGACGGAAATCTACGAGCGTATTTAATCCATCATCCACTTCGAAGATGATGTCTCCGCCTCTTCCGCCGTCACCGCCGTCAGGTCCTCCATTCGGAACATACAGTTCACGCCGGAAGCTCACATGTCCGTTTCCGCCGTTTCCTGATCTGATAAATACTTTTGCACTGTCTGTAAACATGGAAAACCGTCCTCTCAATAAATCTTTTGTAACTACTCAGTATCTTCAAGCCTGTGTCTTATTACGGTCAGCGCAGCAAGTGCGCAGATCTACTGGATTGTTACAATCTTTTACCTATAAAAAATGTAACAGCAAAACCTTTCTTTCCTGTTTCCATGAATCCCGAGTCTCACTGTTACACTGCCATCTAATCTTAAAAAAGCTCCATACCATCCAGTATGGAGCTCTTCGTTATTATTCGTTGATTGCCTGAGGATATACAGAAACCTGTTTTTTGTCTCTGCCCTTTCTCTCAAACTTAACAACACCGTCAACTTTTGCGAATAATGTATCATCGCCGCCGATGCCTACGTTAAGACCCGGATGGATCTTTGTTCCGCGCTGTCTGTAAAGGATGTTGCCAGCTAATACGAACTGTCCGTCTGCTCTCTTAGCTCCAAGGCGTTTGGACTCAGAATCACGTCCGTTCTTTGTGGAACCAACACCTTTCTTATGAGCAAATAACTGAAGGTTCATCTTAAACATATCGTTACACCTCCCTGAATCGAAATTTGATATATTCTGCTCCATATTCATCCCGGATGTTTTCGAGTCCGAGGATCAGGGATTTCATGAGGAGCTGCGACTCAGAACTTATTTTATCCGGGAAGGAAAAAGAAAAGCTTCCGCCGTCTTCCCCCGCACTTCCTTCGAAGTGGTCGTCCGTAAATTTTTCAACGGAGTTTGCCATGTTGAGAGCCAGTGCGGAAACAGCAGCACACAAAACGTCCTGTCCGTACTCCGCATAGCCAGCATGGCCATTGATCTCGATTCCCTTTACTACTTCGTCCCTGTCACGCAAGATATTTACCTGAATCATAATCTTAATTAAGCATTGATCTTTTCAATCTTAACCTGAGTATAAAGCTGTCTGTGGCCATTTTTCTTATGGTAGCCAGATTTGCGCTTATACTTGTAAACGATAACTTTTTTGCCCTTGCCAACTTTCTCTACTGTTGCAGATACTGTTGCACCCTCAACGGTCGGGCATCCGATTGTAAGCTCTCCGTTGTTAACAGCAAGAACCTGATCAAAAGTTACTGCAGAACCAACCTCTGCGTCGATTCTCTCGATCTTGATGCTGTCGCCCTCGGCTACTCTATACTGCTTACCGCCAGTTGCAATAATCGCGTACATATTGCACCTCCTATTATCATTACTCGCCAGTTATGGTGTCCTCCGTTATGGAGTCCTTGGAAACCTCACTGTGCGGCACACTAGATAACTATATCAAATACTTCTC
>OOCB01000597.1_pt1 | contig 56891 bp, 44 predicted proteins | sample 1671351 | NCBI WGS metagenome assembly OOCB01 (sample SAMN06348148, study PRJEB24527) | human gut metagenome | biome: human gut; feature: ankylosing spondylitis patient; material: feces | host: Homo sapiens | place: China | collected 2015-10 | reverse complement strand
GAGATGTTGGTTATGCACGAAAGCATCTGTTCGGCATTCAGAAGTTCTGCATCACACTTCTTACGTTCCTCACCGAAGAGATCCAGCCGTGGATGGCGGCGTTCCTGTTCCGCCTCTATCCATCTACGACCTTTCATTATGAGAGAATCTATCTCTTCTTGAGTACGCGCTATACCTATAGTGGCAAGCTCATTCATCTTGCCGTTGGCCTTTTCAACGACTATGACACCTACATTGCCTGATGGGTATTTCTTTTTACGTATAAACATATTTTTGTACTGTGTCACCCTAAAATGGGTGACACAAAATTACAAAATATTGTTTATCAACCAATTATAATATTGAGGTTTTTTGAGTGACGAAGTCAGGAAATAATCGTGCAACAGTTTCTCGAAACGGGTCAGCAGGTCGGTATTGACTTTTTTACGGGTAATGAACTGGCGTTCGTAGAAGCGTGTGCAATAGTCCAGCAGCAACTCAATATAGACACAGATCAACGTCTGGCTATGATTGTCTATCGGATGATTGAGTTCTTCCGTTATCTTGTCGAAACAGTCGAGGATGATGTGTCTTTCCCGTTCGGAGAGGTGTAACGCCTCGTTTACGTCGTAGGCGAAAAAAGTGTACTTCTTCATCTTGGTAGCCAACGGCGTGCCGACAATCAAGTCGGGATGAAACAGCAGTCCCCAGCCTTGCGGTTGGAAGATTTCTTCCGTTGCTTCCGCACCGATAACCTGTCCCGGAGAGATACAGACAATGCTTCCTTCCTGATAGTCGTAATACTGCCGTCCGTAAGTCAAAGTTCCGTTCTTCGTCTCCTTCAGGAACACGGCATAAAAGTCTATGTTGAACAGGAAACTGTGTATGGGCGACAGTCTGGAAAAGTCGATAATGCTCACCAACGGATGCAGCGTTTCCACACCCATATACTTGTTGTATGCGTCTATATTTACTCTTTCTACTTTCTTCATAAGTATTCTTTTCTTGTTTGCTACTGCAAATATAAGGCATTGTTTTCTAATAGTTTCACCCTTTATCCATATTTCAGTTATCCGTATCAAACGTTCAGTAATCAGTATAACGGCTTTCGGTGGGGAACGCCGTAATTTTGCATCGTCTAATTAAAACAAAGGATTCGATTATGGTACTGAAACATCTTACGGAACGGCAGGCACACATCGCCTTGATTTCCATCCATACGGCTATCACCACCACCGATGTGGAGGGGTTGAAGAAAGTCTTGGCAGATGCTCTGGACTTCGGCATGACCATCAACGAGATTAACGAAGAGATTGTGCATCTGTATTGCTACGTGGGTTTTGCTCCGACGTGCCGGGCGACCACCGTGTTTATGAACTTGGTGAATGAACGGCGCAGCAAAGGCATACACGATGAGCAGGGACGAGAAGCATCGCCTCTTGACGAAAGCGAAAGCAAGTATGCACGGGGTGAACGGCTGCAAATGTTTTGCGCGGGCATGACGGCAGAACAGTTGCGCAGCGGCTTCTTCGGTTTCAATCCGTTGCTGGACTTCTGCTTGAAGGAGCATCTTTTCGCCGACCTTTTCGCCCGCGACCTGCTTTCGTATGTCGAGCGGGAGATTACCACCGTGTCTGCCCTTGCCGCTATCAAGGAGCCAATGGTGGAATCGCACTACGGCGGTGCGCTGAATGTTGGCGTGACGGAGGGGCAGTTGCGGGAAATACTGAGGCTCATTGGGCAAGGGGTGTCGGCTGAGGCAGCGGAAGTCGGCTCGCAACGGTTGGAGCATACATTGAATATTCGCAATCAAAAACAATAACGTATGGACACACAATTACTGAAAGGCAAAGTCGCCCTCGTAACGGGCGGCAGCAGCGGCATCGGCTTCGGTACCGCCAAAAGACTAATGGAAGAAGGCGCGTTCGTCTATATCACCGGACGGCGCAAGGAAGTTTTGGAACAGGCAGCAGCGAAGTTGGGCAGCAACGTAAAGGCGGTGCAGGCGGACATTTCCAACAAGGACGATATGCTCCGGCTGGCAAACATCATCAAGGAGGATAACGGAGGACTTGACATCATCTTCGCCAATGCAGGCGGAGGCAAGGCTATCCCGTTTGAGGAGGCGACCGAAGCGGACTACCGCCGCACGTTCGATGTGAACGTATGGGGCACGTACCTCACCGTGCAGACCCTGCTGCCCATCCTGCGCGACGGGGCTTCCATCATCCTGAACGCCTCCATCACGGCTTACATGGGATTGCCGGGCTTCGGCTTGTACGCCGCCACGAAAGCTGCCGTCCGCTCCTTCGCCCGCAGTTGGACAACCGACCTGAAGAGTCGCCATATCCGTGTAAATGCCGTAAGTCCGGGCGTGATACCTACCGAGGGCTACGAAGTGGTACAGGGCATGAGCGCCGCCGATGTGCAGGCATACGCCGACCGTGTTTCTTCGGAAATCCCACTTGGGCGTGTCGGCACGAGCGAGGAACTGGGCGATGCCGTGGTCTTCCTTGCATCGGATTTGAGCAAATACATCACGGGCATCGAGCTTACCGTTGACGGTGGCATGACGCAGGTTTATGCAGGGAAAAACTAAAGGTCGGACGCAAGCACATCTCATCCCGGACATGAGCCTACCTCATCCCGGACATGAGATAGCCTCAAGTCCGACCTAATCTTCCTTAACATTTGCCGTCTGACTCTCCGACAACACCAATCCGCCAGGATTAGCACCGTCTGAGGTCTCGGACAACACCAATCCGGCAGGATTAACCCTAAATGAACCTCCGACAACACCAATCTGACAGGATTAGTACCGTCGGAGGTCTCGGACAAGACAAATCCGTCCGGAGAGGTACTAAAAACGCCTCCGACAGCCCTCGCGAACGCGGAGAGCCCTTGTCGGAGGCTTGGACAAGCGAAAACGAGAATTATTACTTAAATAAACGAATCGTATGAAGACAATCAGATTGAACAACGGCGTGGAAATGCCGATTTTGGGGCTGGGCGTTTACCAGATGTCCAAAGAAGAATGTGAGAACAGTGTGTGCGAGGCTATCCGTCTGGGCTATCGCTCTATCGACACCGCATCGGCTTATTGCAATGAGGAAGCCGTAGGCAGCGGCATCAAGAAAAGCGGCATCGACCGCAAGGAACTGTTCATCACCACCAAGCTGTGGATTAAGGATGCTGGGTACGAGAGCGCACGGGCGGCTGTGGAGAAGTCGCTACGCAAGTTGCAGACCGACTACCTCGACCTGTACCTCATCCACCAGCCTTATGGCGATGTGTTCGGCGCATGGCGGGCAATGGAGGAAATGTACAAGGAAGGTAAAATCCGTGCTATCGGACTGAGCAACTTTTTCCCCGACCGCTTCATAGACTTGATGCTACACAACACAGTTGTTCCGGCGTTATGCCAAATGGAGGTGCATCCCTACTGCCAGCAAATCGCGACACAGCAGTTCCTTAGCGGATATGACACACGTCTGGAGGCATGGAGTCCATTCGCACAGAACCCCGCCATCTTCCAAGACGAAACACTGAAAGCCATTGCCGCCAAGACAGGCAAGAGCGTGGCACAGGTCATCCTGCGCTGGCTTATCCAACGCGACATCATCGTCCTCACCAAATCGACGCACACCGAACGGATGCGCGAGAACATGGATGTGTTCGACTTCGAGCTGGATGCCGACGACATGGCAACCATTGCCAAACTCGACACCGGACGCAGCACCATCTTCGACCATCGCGACCCGGCTTGCGTCAAGATGATTTGCGAAGCACAATTCGATTATTAATCATTCAAATTTATCATTATGGAATACATCAAACTTGGAAATTCAGACTTGAACGTATCCCGCATCTGCATGGGATGTATGGGATTCGGCGACCCTACACAGGGACCTTGCACATGGACTACCAACGAGGAACAGTCCCGCGAAATCATCAAGCGCGGACTGAAACTGGGCGTGAACTTCTTCGACACCGCCATTGCTTACCAGAGTGGCACGAGCGAGCAATACGTGGGGCGTGCCCTCCGTTCCCTCGCCAAACGGGAAGATGTGGTGGTAGCCACTAAGTTCCTGCCCCGCACCGCCGACGAGATTGCCGCCGGAATCAGCGGTCAGCAGCACGTGGAGCGTATGCTCAACAAGAGCCTTGAGAATCTCGGCATGGACTACGTAGACTTGTACATCTGCCACATGTGGGACTACAACACGCCCATCGAGGACATCATGGAAGGCATGAACAACGCGGTAAAGGCAGGCAAGGTACGCGCCATCGGCATCTCCAACTGCTTTGCCTGGCAGCTTGCCAAAGCCAATGCCATTGCCGACCGCAACGGCTGGGCGAAGTTCGTATCCGTGCAGGGGCATTACAACCTGCTGTTCCGCGAGGAAGAGCGCGAAATGGTCCCCCTCTGCGAAGAAGATAATATCGCCTTGACCCCGTACAGCGCACTGGCAGGCGGTCGCCTCTCCAAACGTCCGGGCGAAACATCGAAACGTCAGGAAGAGGACGGCGTAGCCAAGATGAAGTATGACGCTACCGCCGAGCAGGACGGTATCATCATCGCCCGTGTAGCTGAACTTGCCGACCGATACGGCGTGACGATGACGCAGGTTGCCCTTGCATGGCTCTTGCAGAAAGTAGCTTCACCCGTAGTCGGCGCTACGAAGCTGCACCACATTGAAGGAGCCGTTGCCGCCCTCGACCTGAAGCTGACACCGGACGACATGGCTTATCTGGAAGAAATGTACATTCCGCACAAATTGGTGGGTGTCATGGCGCTCAACAAGAAGAAGCCGACGGAGAAGGCTACTTGGTCTACGGGGAATCAGGTTATCAAGTAAACATCTCAAATAAAATATCTCCCTGCTGCTTAATACACAGGGAGATATTTTTATAAGTAGGCAAGCCGAAAGAAGAAAAAACTAATGTTGAGATTCTCGTTGCGACATAAAATTCTCGTTGGTTATATCATATTAGTTTCGGTCATTTTCTGTATGATTCTCACGATATTGTATGAAAAACATCAAATCCAGAAAATCGAATCAGAAACTTTTGAAATCCGTACATTACGTCAAAACATAAATACGATTTACCGATATATTACGATGCTTTCCATATCGAGTGAAAACGTCATGGATTGGAAAGAGACCGTCAGTGAGAATACTCAAATTTGCTTATTTTTGCTCTTTATCCTATTCTTTTCAATGAAAATAAGACATCTCCCTGTCCCGGAAAATAAAGTACGGACAGGGAGATGTCTTGTATCAGGATGACAGCTGATATTCGGATTCCGGTGAATTAATTGGCAGCCGGGGAAGAAACCTGTTTCTTGTTTTCTTTTTCTGGAGTGTCGGATGAGATGCTTGGAGAAGATACACGTGGCAGTGTATGGTTAAGCAGAATGATGCTGATCAGACTGCTTGCAACAGAACCGGCCAGAATACCGATTTTGGCATTGTTGAGATAGATCTTTCCAATCTCGCCGAGCGGGTAATACGACAGGTCCGCAATAAACATGGATACGGTAAAGCCTATTCCTCCCAGCATGCATACGCTGGCAAAGCTTTTCCATGAACATCCTTCAGGCAAACTGACCAGTTTGCATTTTATTGCAAGCCATGAGAAAGAGAATATTCCTGCAAATTTTCCGATTGCCAATCCCATAAATACAGCCAGACTGATGCCGCTGAAAAGATTGTCGATGCTCATGCCATTCATGTCGATACCGGCATTGGCAAAGGCAAACAGAGGTACTACAAAGTAATTGATGGGATTCTGTAGTGCATCCTCAAGTGACTGAAGCGGACTGATTATTCTGTCGGAAGCAGACTCTATGCTTTTGAGAAGATAAATCTGGTTGTTGGACAGGATACTGATGCCATGTCGGTCTTGTACGGCCTCTTCTGTCGGAAAGCGTTTAAGTTTACGACGGATACTGGCTACGAAGTAGAGTGCACTGGCATTGGGGCGGGCCGGGACGCAGAAGGCTACGACAACTCCTGCAATGGTCGCATGGATTCCGGAATTGAGGAACATATACCAAACGAATATACCCACACCGATATAGAATGTCTTGGAACGTAGATGCAGCCAATTGCCAATAAGCAGAATAAGAATAAGTATGGCTGCGTAGCCCAGATAATGCAGATGAAGGTTGGTGGAGTAGAACAGGGCAATGACGATAATGCCTCCCAGATCGTCTGCAACAGCAAGTGTCGCCAGGAATATTTTCAGGCTGGCAGGAACCCTTTGCCCGAATATAGCCAGAACGCCTAGAGAGAATGCGATATCAGTAGCCATAGGAATGGCTGTTCCGCGCAGCATGAAAGCATCGTCAGGACATAAAACGAAGAATATCACCACTGGTATCAACATACCGCCACAAGCTCCAATAATAGGCAAAAGGGCCTTTCTCAAACTGGACAGTTCGCCGACCAGAATCTCGCGTTTGATTTCCAGACCGATGGAGAAAAAGAAAATGGCCATAAGGAAATCATTGATGAAATCCAGTAAGGAAAGTTCCTGTGCGCTATGGCTGAAAAGATTGAATTTACCGACAGATACGTTGACCGGTAATTCCCATAAGTCGCGATAGCTGTCTCCCCATGGGCTGTTTGCAACGATCAGGGCAGCTACAGTCACTACAACAAGTATGACGCTGGAATTGATATACTTCTTGAGCATACTAAGGAAAGCATAGTTTCTCATGGAAAAGGATTTTTTAAGGTGATTGATTAAGGATGGAAATCATTATATTCTGCAGTAACGGGGTGTCCGTCCGGGGTCAGTCCTTCTGCATTCAGACTGATTACCGTTTTCTTGGCATTGTTATAGAACAGGATGTCAGCCTCTCCGTTTTCGTTGAACTGCACGTTCGGGTTCCAATACAGGGTACGTCGGTAGTCCTTGGTGTCCGGAAGTGGTTTTTGACTATAGTCCGGATTGTAGAAATCCTCGCATACATTGAATCCTTTAAGGATATAACGACGGTCACGGTAGGTCGGCTGATAAGCGTCGTCTGCGAATCGCTGGTAGTCGATGATGATATCAGGCTGGTTGCTTTGGCTGTATTGCTTGCTGCCGTGTTCACGTGGTGCGTATGAGGTATATAGTTTTATGACGTCCAGGTTTTTCAGTTTATGGAATGCGTCAATATATGCTTTGCCACCTTTAAGGACTTCCGGAATCTTGATGGTTTCGATATTGATTCCATCCTGATGTTTGTTGGATGTGGTAGACGAATTCCTGAAGTTGACGGCTTTGCCGTTGTAACGGTCCTGGATGAAATATTGCCGGTCCATTCCCATATCGCTTACGAATGCCATGGCAAACTGGCGTGAGAAGTTTTGCCAGTCATAAGTACCGGCGTTCAGTCCGTAGTCTGCGGTAAGGTTGAATGCTTCGTACGCATCAATGACCATGGCAGGCTTGCTGAAGTCTACGGCTCTCAAACCATGACGCTTGTTGCCGATGGTTACATTGTTCAACACTCTGTCGGAGAATGTGTTACTGCTGTTCATGTTCGGATTTTCATCCGAAATGAGTGGCATGGCATCGTGGTAGAAACTGTATGGTTGTACGAAAACCGGGTAAAATCGGTTAAGTTTGACATAATAGTCCGGATAACTTTCCTCGTCCTGAAAGTCCTTTTGTTGGCGCTTGGCGATTTCCTCTACGGTCAGAGTCGTATCTGCAGCAGACAGAAAAAGAATACATTTATCGTAGAATACGGGTGTTTCCATATAGAATGTACCATTCAGGGTCTTTTGCATGCGTTCAACGATATCCGTGTTTTGAGTGTATGTAGCCAGGACGTTGACTTCCTTTTTCAGGTTGCCTATCTGGGTGCCGTAGCGTTCCTGCAATGTCTGTGCTCCTTTTCTGCTGTTGGGATTCGGAATGTCTGGATTCTTGCTTTGGTTGGCTGGCTGATATACGGATTCACTTTCCGTATAGGGATTTCCTGAATTGTTAGACTGTTCCTCGTGTGAGAGGGTTGATGAAAGAATCTCGTCCCGCTCTTCCCAGATGCGGTCGGTATCATATTCCGGATCTACGTCCAGGGAAATGGTCTTATTGACACATCCGGCAATGGTCTGGTTCTTTTCAGGAAGCCACATCAGATTGAATTTCTGCACACCGGCCATTTCCTGCCAGTTATAACGTCGCCATCCCTGAACCATCATGAGCAGGTCGAGGGCGGCGCGGTGGGTGCTGTCGTCCCGTTCGAAATAGTAGGCCGGAGCCTCTACGAATCCTTTCAGTTCACTGGACAGGAGCATTTCCGTAAGCATGTTGCCGTTGTCATAAATACGTTCGTCAGAGGCATGGTCACGGACAGACAGTGAAAGGTTGGTCTGGTTCGTGGCTTCCGGTGTAAGACGCAATTTGAGCTGGATGGGTGCGAATGGTTCGTATTGCTTTTCGATACCTTCTACGGTCAGCAAGGGAGCATCATAGTCATGATGGTTGACAAAGTAAAGCCTGTCGGCATAAATTCTGCCGTTGTTGTCGAATAAAGTCACCTGATTGACACCTGTGGGGAGCTGGTCAATGGGGATTTCAACATGGGCGGTTCCTCCATTGGCAACCGTAATGTCCTGATAGGCTACGGTTATACCCTGATGCATTACTTGGATTCCCATCTGGTTTTGTGTATCGGGCAGCATACCGGCGTAAATATCAGCCACCAGTGTTTGCGGTGTGGATGTGATTTGCATGTTGCAGCCTTCAGTCTCCGTTTCAGGCAGGTTGATGTCATACTGATATCCGTTGTATTCAAGTGTTGCTTTGTATTTGCATCCGGCCTTGACTTCCGGGATAATGAAGGAACCTCGTCCGCGATGGATGACGGGAGCAGTCGTGACGATTTGCTTCTTGTCTTCAACAATGGACAGAGTGATGTTTTTCAGATGTTCTCCTTCAGCGGTGTTGGCTTCAAAAGCTACCCGGCAGGGATGTCCGGCAATGAGTCGGCCTCCTTCCGGATAAAAACGGATGCTGAGTTCGGGTTTGCCTTCCTTGGTCTTAAAATAACGTTGCAGGGGGCGGACAGTCATGTTCTTGATGTATTCACCTTCTTTTTCAGGCTTGTTGAAAACCGGAAAAACGCGGGAATAAAGTTTGTCATAGTCGCGGAAGAAGGCGGCGGCCATGGATTTGTTGTAGAACATGCCTTCCGACCACCAGGCGTGCTTGCGTTCGGTTACACCGAAATTGAGCATCCAACGTGTGTATGCACGCAGTTCGTAGTAGCCGGCATAAAGTGAATCCTGAAGTTTGAAGGCACCGTATGCGGTTCCGTTTTGAAGTTTGAGCTGTTGCCGTTCGACGAGGTATCCGTCGGGCGTGAATAATTCTACATACAGGATACGACTTAAATCTGTCAGCGTATTGCGGTCCGTACGGGTTACATAACCTTTATACCAGATAGTGTCTCCGACGAAATAACATGTATTGTCAATGTGGAGAAAGACTTTTTCCTGAGGAAGTCCTTTTCCGAATTTTTCAACTTGAGTAGCCCAGTCTTTTGCGGTCTTATTTGAAGTTGGAGGGTTTTGTCCCCATAGTAAGTGACTTGGAAGCAGGGCAAGCATTAATAATGAAAGTATTGATTTCATGGCTAAACTTGTTCTTATCCTGCAAAAGTAATATAAAAATAAGAACACACTCTTTTTTTATGGAAAAATAAATGGTCTTTTCTCTCTTTAAAATCGCTTTTTTCTTAACTTTGCTTTAATTAAATAGATAAAATTTGTTTTATGACACTGATTAAATCAATATCGGGAATTCGAGGCACGATAGGCGGTAAGGCTGGGGATACGCTGAATCCGTTGGATATCGTCAAGTTTACTTCTGCGTATGCGACTTTGATACGTCGTCGCGGAACGACCGAAAGTAATAAAATCGTAGTAGGACGTGATGCCCGCATCTCAGGTGAAATGGTAAGAAATGTGGTTTGCGGTACACTGATGGGTATGGGATTTGATGTGGTTGACATCGGCTTGGCTTCAACTCCTACGACAGAGCTGGCCGTGACAATGGAAGGAGCCTGTGGCGGTATCATTTTGACTGCTTCACACAATCCGCGTATGTGGAATGCTTTGAAACTGCTGAATGCACAGGGGGAATTCCTGAACAGCGAAGAAGGCAATGAAGTGTTGCGTATTGCTGAGGCTGAAGATTTTGAGTATGCAGACGTGGATCATCTGGGACATTATACCAAGAATGACAGTTATGCGCAGAAGCATATCGATCTGGTCAAGAATCTGGCACTGGTTGATACCGAGGCCATCCGGAATGCTCATTTTAAGGTAGCAATCGATTGTGTCAATTCCGTTGGAGGTGTTATTTTGCCGCAGTTGCTTGAACAACTGGGTGTGGAGACTGTGACGGGGTTGTATACCGAACCTACCGGTGATTTCCAGCATAATCCCGAACCGTTGGAAAAGAACCTTACGGCCATAAAGGCATTGATGCAGAAGGGAGAACATGATATCGCTTTCGTTGTTGACCCTGATGTAGACCGTCTGGCTATGTTTTGCGAGGACGGTACCATGTATGGCGAGGAATATACTTTGGTGACTGCTGCTGACTATGTATTGCAACATACGCCGGGTAATACCGTTTCCAATCTGAGTTCAACACGTGCTTTACGCGACGTGACAAGACAGTATGGCGGTCATTATTATGCTTCTGCTGTGGGCGAGGTGAATGTGGTGGCCAAAATGAAAGAAATGAATGCGGTGATCGGAGGCGAAGGCAATGGTGGAGTGATATATCCTGAAGCGCATTATGGCCGTGACGCGTTGGTCGGTATCGCGCTGATTCTGAGCTATCTGTCCAAGAAGGGTGTGAAAGCCAGCGAATTGAGGGCTTCTTATCCGGCTTATTATATAGCCAAGAACCGTATTGATCTGACTCCTGAAACAGATGTGGATGCCATTCTGGTGAAGGTGAAGGAAATGTACAAGGACGAAGAAGTCAATGATATAGATGGCGTTAAAATTGATTTTCCGGACAAATGGGTTCATTTGCGCAAGAGTAATACCGAACCGATTATCCGTGTCTATTCAGAAGCATCCACAATGGAAGCAGCTGATGAATTAGGCAAGAAAATCATGGATGTGGTTTACAGCTTTACCAAATAAATGTAACAATATCACGGCAGAATACATGGAAACGTGTATTCTGTCTTTCTATAATCTTAAATCTAATCAATATGTATAGGTTATTTTTGAATATACTCCTGCTTTGGGGCATATTCGTCACAACTTTGTCCGGAGCTCCTCGTTCGGTTTCTTTGTTGCGTGACGGCTGGCGGTTTACTAGAGAGGATAATGCCTTGTTTAGTCAACCAGAACTGGATGATCGGTCTTGGGAATCGGTGACAGTCCCCCATGATTGGGCCATATACGGTCCTTTTGATGCTAATAATGACAAGCAGTTTATGGCCATAGAACAGGATGGGCAGAAAGAAGCCCAAAACCAGTCGGGCCGTACCGGAGGTCTGCCGTTTGTAGGCACTGGCTGGTATAGATTGCGTTTTGAAGCACCGGATTTTGAATCTGGGAAAAAGGCCATACTGGTGTTTGACGGTGCGATGAGTCATGCACAAGTCTTTGTAAACGGCCAAAAGGCCGGATACTGGCCGTATGGTTATAACAGTTTTTATTTTGATGTGACAGACTTGTTGAAGCCGGGACAGAGCAATCTGCTGGCAGTACGTCTGGAAAATAAACCGGAATCGTCCCGTTGGTATCCGGGAGCTGGTCTTTATCGGAATGTGCATCTGGTTGTTACAGGGCCGGTATCTGTCAAGACTTGGGGCACTAGTGTCACGACTCCGGTAGTAAGGGATGATTTTGCCAAGGTATGTGTGAGTACGGAATTGGAAGAGCTTGGAAATATTGATCCTTCTGATGTGGAAATCAGAACAATATTAAAGGATCCTGATGGGAAAAAGGTCGGTGAACAGCGTCAGACTCTGTCACGATATGATGAAGCCAGGTTTGAACAGCAGTTTGTCGTCACTTCTCCGAGGTTGTGGGATTGTGATCATCCTGAACTGTATCAGGTGGAGACAGAAATCTATTATCAGGGTAAGCAGACGGATTGTGATCAAACAGCTTTCGGTATCCGCTCCATTGAGGTCCGACCGGATGAAGGTTTCTTCCTGAACGGGAAGAAGCTGGTATTCCACGGTACGTGTAACCACCATGATTTAGGACCATTGGGTACTGCAGTGAATGAATCGGCCATTCGCTATCGACTGAAAATGCTTAAAGATATGGGTAGCAATGCTTACCGGACCTCACATAATATGCCTTCGCCGGAACTGGTCAAGGCTTGTGATGAAATGGGGATGCTGCTGATGGTTGAGACTTTTGACGAATGGGCTACGGCCAAGATGGCAAACGGTTATCATAAAGAGTTTGATGAATGGGTTGAAAAGGATCTGGTGAACATGGTACGCCGGTACCGTAACTCTCCAAGTGTCGTCATGTGGTGTATCGGTAATGAGGTGCCCGATCAGGGTACGGCAATTGGAGGTAAACTCTGTTATATGATTCAGCAGATCATGCACAGAGAAGATCCGACGCGACCATGTACGATGGGAATGGATCGTGTGGAGTCGGCCATTAACACCCATGTGGCGGCGGTACTGGATATTCCCGGATTCAATTACCGTCCGCATAAATACAGGATGGCTTATCAGAAGTTGCCGCAAAGGGTCATCTTGGGAACAGAAACGGCATCGACGGTCAGTTCGCGTGGGGTATATAAGTTTCCTGTGGAGCGCCGTTCGATGGCGATGTATGATGACCATCAGGCTTCTTCTTATGATCTGGAGCATTGTTCATGGAGTGATTTGCCCGAAGATAATTTTATCATGTATGAATCATTGCCTTATGATATGGGTGAATTTGTGTGGACCGGTTTTGATTACTTGGGTGAACCGACTCCCTATTACAGTAACTGGCCGAGCCATTCTTCGTTGTTCGGTATAATAGACCTGGCTTATTTGCCTAAGGACCGGTATTACCTGTACAGGAGCTTGTGGAATAAAAAGGAAGAGACCCTTCATATTCTGCCTCATTGGACATGGCCTGGTCGGGAAGGAGAGATTACACCTGTTTTCGTATATTCCAGCTATCCGACAGTAGAACTGTTTATCAACGGGAAAAGTCAGGGTGTACGGTCCAAGGATTTTTCTGTCACTTTGGATTCGACAGAGAATGATGAGGCCCGGAAAAGTCTGGCCCGTCAGAAAAGATACCGGTTGATGTGGATGGATACCCGATATGAACCAGGAACCGTGAAAGCGGTGGCTTATGATGAAAAAGGTGTAAAGAGGATGGAAACTGAGATCCAGACAGCCGGCAAGCCTTATAAACTGGAGCTATTGACAGATCAGAAAGTTCTGAACTCATCTTTGCGGGATGAGGACCTGGCGTTTGTAACCGTAAGGGTTGTGGACAAAGAAGGCCGTTTGTGTCCGGACGCTTCCCATCTGGTGCGTTTTTCAGTCAAAGGGAAGGGAAAATATAAAGCCGGTGCCAATGGTGATCCAACCTGTCTGGATGCTTTCCATGTGCCGGAAATGCATCTTTTCAATGGTCAGATGACTGCCATTATTGCGGAGACAGGAGGGTCGGGACAGATCCGTATAAAAGCCTCTGCAAAAGGACTGAAACCGGCGGAACTTCAGATTCAGGTGAAGGAGCAGGGGTTATAAATGACAACGAAAGGATCTTGCTTTGTCATCATGATGCAGGTTTGAATATTGACTAATCAGACAAATACGACCATTCTTCGTTTTGTGGTATATGAAATGAATCTGAGTCATGGAAACGGAGTGGTCGTGTTGGGTATAAAGAGGGCTGTTTTTTTATCATTTAAGATTTAAAAGCAGCTCTCTTTTTTTATTCATCGACCAGTGAATGAAATTCAGTGATAAAGTCCTTTTCGAACGGTAACAGACAGAGCATATTCATATAATGTCTGGCTTCCTTTTCTTTTTTTAATCTGAGACAGAGCCAGACCATTCTTTTCAGTAAATAAGCAGATGGGCCGTCGGCCTTGAGGTGAGATTGGGCAAGAGCGTAAGCTACTTCATTCTGTCCGGAAACAATACAGTAGTCTGTGAGAAAATAATTTCTGCCGGCATCAGGATTGCCATTCCTGTCGTGAAGATAAATGGAATGGGATGGCTTGGGTAAAATTTCTATGGGGACTTGAGGCACATCGTTGAAATCTCCCATTCTGGCTATGGCATAGTATGCCGCAATGGTACTGTAACCCATATTGCTGCTCTCGGCGGTCGATTGCATGCCTTTCCAGTCCTTTTCCTGCAGAAGACGTTGCATGCGCGCTGTCGGTCTGACGTATGGCCTTTGCCATTCATTGAAAAACAGGAGAAAGGCAAGTGATAACACAATCAGGATATTGGCTTTCCAATTATCCCATATCTTTTCATCTGACGGACGTCTGAACAAAGGAGGCATCGGCTTCTTGCTGAATGAACGGACAAAAATACCTTGACAGATCAGGATAAACAGCATACAGAACGGTATACCCATAATGGCACCGGTTTCTGCCTGATAATAGATATCAAACCCTTTAAAGACGATGACGAAGGAATAGATGATGGAAGGGATGAATCGCAGGTAACAAAGCGATCCTCTGAGCTTGCATACATAGCCGAACAGCCATGAAATAAGGGTCAGTATGAGAGCCAGAACCAGGCCGCCTAACCATGGGAAATAGCAAAGTTGTAATAATGCGCGACCTATCATCCATAATATGCCATAAGTGTGATTCCAAACGTTGCCCATGACGGTCAGGTCCGTTGAAAAGAAGCTGTATTGCTGGGCGATGTAGAGAACGTCTCCGTAATAGCCTGTGTAGAAGGTCCATGTCAGAATGAAAAAAACAGTCAGAGTTGACAGGATCGGGCCTTGCTGATGGTGGGTTGATGATTTGAAGACTTTCATAAGCATAAACGTTAAGATCTATTCAGTGATAATATGGAGCCAATAAGCGGATTCTTCGGTTTTTCTGCTACATTCATCTTGCAGGTCCCGAACGAATGTGTTGTTTTCCAGATCTCCTCTGACGTGAAGAAAATCTTTGTCTGCGGTATGGGATGTGCTGTCAATACCGAATCCGATGCGTGTTTGGGCATCAAATTCTTTGCCGGCGTCTTGTATGATGGCTTGTGTCAGTAATGATACCGCATTCTGGTAACGGTTGAGGATGGGGGTAAAGAATTCCTCTCTTGCGGAATGAGTGACAGGGTATTGTTTATGAAGGATTGTCCATGTCCATTCCCATTTCTGTTGGTCATAAGATGACCTTATGTTTTGCCATTCTTGTGTAAGCTCTTCCAGAGACTTTACGTTTTCATGCTTGATTCGGGATATCAGATCCGTCATTGTTTCCCGTGGAAGGATGAGGCCACCGGCATCATACCATTCGGTATGGGATATTTGTGGGACATTCATGGCGATGACGGTTTCTGTTGCCGAACGGATATTCAGTTCTCTGAGTTTGTTGATGACTTGTTCGCCCAAAAACAAATCCATAATGGCTTCGTAGAGTGAGATTCCCTTTCGGGCGGCGTCTGTCTTAATGGTCAGAGACTGGTATTCTATTCTGTCTGTATCAGGTCCGGCTTGTGCCAGGAGCGTTTTCAGGTTATTGATGCCACGACGTATCTTTCCCATGGTATAGGGAGAATAAGCTTCCAGAACAAGCTGGTCGAGTTGGCGATACTGTGGATTACGACGGTCTCTGGCCGGCCATTTCCGGATATCTCTGGCTGTGCCAACATTGCGTAGTGCAATAGCCGGAACGAGATAATGTCGGCCTTGTTCTTCGATTAAATAAGAAAACGGGAAGTCCTGTGTATCAACATGTGAGGTGAAATGTCCCATAATCAGGGAAAAGGCACCTGCACGCAGTGGCCACAGGACATAAGAACCGGAAGCAGTCTTGCATCCTCTTTCCAGAATCCCCTGATGGCTGGGGCCGAGCTTATACATGTGGTTGCTTTGGTTGGTTCCCGAGCCGGCATTCATAAATGAAAAATAGCCGCCAATTAATAACGTAGATTTATGATGGCTGACAGTATATGGACCTGCAAAGATTGCGCAGGCTTCTCCATTCTCCAGTTGACAGTTGCAGCCGATATAACTGTCGGAAACTGAAAAACCGTGTCCGACAATGCTGGATTGTCCTATATAGCAACGTGTGATCTGACAACCGTCGGAAATATGGCAACCATCCTGTATAATAAAATCTTTGCAGATTACATTTTCTCCAATATGGCTGGGTGACTCTTTGGAACTGCATACTGTGCCGTTGTCCAGACTTTGACATCCTTCGAGACGGCAGTAACTGTCAATACGGGTGTTTCTGATTTTACTGCATCTGATAATAGTGGCGTGATGACCGATATACCCTCTGGTGCTGGTTTGGCTTTCAGCGTATGTGGAAACCAATGTTCTTAGATGTGCAGTAAGCGATTTGTCGTGCCTGTACATGGCTTGCAGATAAGCTTCATGCGAGGACAGCTTGTCGTGGATGATCACTTCACGGCCTCCGGTCTCATTCAATACGGTAATTTCTGTACCTTGTCCGCAAGATGTTTGGCCTTCTGTGGAGATGATTCCGGTGTCCATGAGGATACAGTCATCTTCTATGTCGTAATTGGAAATATATCCAGTGTTATTGTAAATGAGCGTATTGCTACCTATATGGGTCTGGTGTAATGTGGCGTTGTAAATACCACTGTGAAGCGACAAACCGTCTGATAGAATGATGGCTGAATGGAAACATCCTATTTTGTTCCAGCTGGAAAAACGTACGTGATGAATAAAATCCACTAGAATGTCCGGGTGTACTTCGATTAGAGACCAGTCGCTGGCTGAGCAGCCTTGACGTTGAAGTTGTTCTATTTCTTTGTTGGTCAGATGCCTGTATGGCAGGTTGTTTTGACTGTGTAGGGCCATAATAGAAGGGGTATATGGTAAACTGACTATAAAGAAACGATTTTTTTTTGGAATGAACTATCTTTTTGCTGAGTTTTTCATAAAAATAAAAAAAGGGTCAGCGCTCTGACCCAACCTTTGTTAACCTTAAATCTAATACTATGAAAAACACATTGCAAAGGTACGGATAAAAATTAAAATGGCAAATAATTAATTACTTAAGTTGTTGATTATAACAATTATTAATTGTCTAAATGTATTTTTTACACTTTTAAATAATTTCATGTCGTCTTCTTAACAGAATGAAGAGATTTTCGTCTTGAAATAAATTCCGGAATGACCGGTTGTCCGGTGTGGAAACAGATCGGGCATCTTCAGAGACAGAATACAGGATTCAAGGCTGCATAAACAAAATGATGGTGTTTATTTTGTCCGTACGATAAAAATTGTATATTTGCTTTGGAATATGAAAAGAATGGATTTGTTAAAACGGCGATGGATTTGGTTGTGTCGGTTCAGACATCGACGGGGGTATGGTGTGCATTCTCCTTTTGCCTTTAACTTCCTGACGGATGTGGTGTATGGTAAAGATGAATATTACGCATACCGGACCTTGAAGTCAAGATTTAATAGCGGCAATTGGCTGGACAGGTCTTATCGTCTTAAATGCAATCGTTTTTTATTCCGTTTGGCCAATTATGTTCATCCTCGGGAGATCCTTCTCTATGGTGATTTTTCGGATGAGGCGTGCGCATATCTTTCCGAAGGATGCCGTTGTGAGCTCATTCGTGCAGTGGAAAACAGTCATTGTCCGGTCAAAATTGAGGCTGATCGTTTGATTTGTATTTCCGAATCGGTTGCTCCTGCTGCCTGGCAGGCAATAGTAGGGAATGACTGGACACTCCATTCCGTATGTGTGATCAGAGGAATTTGTCGGGATGAAGAAGCTAAAAGATATTGGCATGAGCTTCAGAAATTGCCTCATGCCGTAGTGACGTTTGACCTTTATGAATATGGTCTGATATTCTACGACTTGTCAAAACAAAGACAGCATTATATTATTAATTTTTAAAAGCCATTTCATGAAAAAAAGTAATATTTATACTCGTACCGGAGATGCAGGTATGACAAGTTTGGTGGGAGGTGTAAGGGTGTCAAAGGCGGATAGCCGTTTGGAAGCTTATGGTACCGTAGACGAGTTGAATTCTTTTTTAGGCTTGTTGCTTACTTATCTGACGGACGAAAAAGATTGTGCCAGGGTCATGCAGATTCAGAATGATTTGTTCAGTTTGGGATCTTATCTGGCTACTGATCAGACTCAAACTGCTTTGCGTGCTTTTGCTGTCATTACGGAAGAACAGGTGAAATGGATGGAGAACGCCATCGACGATACGGAAGACGGTCTTCCCGGATGGAAAGGATTTGTAATACCGGGTGGAACCCGAGGTGCTGCAGTCTGCCATGTGTGTCGGACGGTGTGCAGACGTACGGAGCGCAGAATATTGGATTTGGCTGGAAATGTGGCTTTGGATGCTCATTTGCTGGCTTATATCAATCGCTTGTCTGATTATTTGTTTGTTTTGGCCCGTAAAATGGTGTTTCAGGAAGGGAAAGAAGAAATTTTATGGCGAAAATGTTGATGGTTATAAAAATATTGCTATTTTTGCGCCAAATATAAAAGAACAAGTTGTGTTTTAAACATTTTTGCTTATGTATTGGACTCTAGAATTAGCTTCAAAGTTAGAGGATGCTCCGTGGCCTGCAACTAAGGACGAGTTGATAGATTATGCTATGCGTTCGGGAGCACCTATGGAAGTGATAGAAAATCTGCAGGAAATGGAAGATGAAGGCGAGATATATGAAACCATAGAAGATGTATGGCCCGATTATCCGACAAAAGAAGATTTTCTGTTTAATGAAGATGAGTATTAAATGTATTCATGATCATCAGATAAGTGCATGAAACTCGAAATCATTGGGGCGGCGTGGATTGTATTCACTACCGCTCCAATCTTTTTATGCAATAAAATTGGGAATATTGTGTGGAAGACAATAATATCGGAAAAATATAGTTCTATTTAAGAGTATACTTATTATCAGGTAAAGGCTAATGATGATGTTTAGGAGAATAATTGGAATATTTGCACTGATGGTGATGACTGTGGCGGAGCTTCAAGCCCAGTATGATCCGTCGTTCTCCAATTATTGGGCCATGTCATCGTATTATAATCCGGCTGCGACAGGTCAGGATGGTCTGCTTAATGTGAACGGAGCCTATGCTATGCAGATGACTGGTTTTGAAAATGCTCCTGCTACGATGTTTGCCAGTGTAGACTTGCCTCTGTTTTTTGTTAATTCGAAGCATGGAGTAGGAGCCGGTTTTATGAACGATCAGATCGGTTTGTTCAAGCATCAGCAGTTTTATGTGCAATATGCTTATCATCAGCCTTTATGGGGTGGCAGACTGAGCGGTGGTATTCATTTGGGGATGTTGAGTGAGAACTTTGACGGAACAGGACTGGATCTGAATGAAGATAATGACCCAGCTTTTCCAACCTCAGAGGCCAGTGGAGCCGGATTCGATCTTAATTTTGGCTTACAGTATACCCGGAAAAACTGGTATGCCGGTTTTTCAATGATGCATTGTACCTCTCCGACTATCGAATTAGGGGAAGAAAAGGTGAATGAAATGAAGATTTCACCGACATATTATTTGATGGGAGGATACAATATCTCGTTAAAAAATCCGTTGTATACAATACATACTTCGGCTATGATGCGGACCGATTTCGTGGGGTACCGTGGTGATCTGACAGCTCGTCTGGCTTATCATGGAAACAAACACGAACTGTATGGTGGCTTGTCATACAGCCCGACCATATCGGTGAGTTTTCTGTTCGGAGGTGATTTTCATGGGGTTAATTTAGGCTATGCCTATGAATTATATACCTCGGCCATAGGCGCATTGAGCGGAAACCATGAAATAATTATCGGATACAAGACAGAGCTGAATCTGTTTAAGAAAGGAAAGAATAAACATAAAAGTGTAAGAATATTATAATGAAAGTGAGATTTTTATTAATAATATGTGGAATCTTGTCATGCGTGATAATGACTTCATGTATGGGACCAGGAACATCTTCTTTGGCTACGGGAGGTGAGGTGACAGGAGTTGGCGGTACAGCTTATTCCGAACCTACACCGTATGGTATGGTAATGGTTAAAAAGGGAGCTCTTAAAATAGGTACGGAAGAGACGGATACCTTGTGGGGTACGACAATCCCGACGAGAGAGATATCTGTGGACGGCTTCTGGATGGATGCTATGGAAGTGACCAATGCCAAATACAGACAATTCCTGTTTTGGGTTCGGGATTCCATTATCCGTGAACGTTTGGCGGATCCGGCTTATGGCGGGGATGAAACTTATAAAATAGAAGAAGATAAATATGGTAATCCTGTAACGCCTCATTTAAACTGGAGCAAGCCGATACCATGGAAACGTCCGAATGAAGATGAGTTGCGTGCAATAGAAAGCGTGTATACCACGCATCCGATAGATGGTACCAGAATGTTGGATGCCCGTCAGATGAATTATAAGTTTGAAGTGTTCGATTATGTGGCTGCCGCATTGCGCAAGAACCGCTTGAATCCTGAGGAGAGGAATCTGAATACAGATCATCCTACGGATCCGGATGAAGTGGTGATGATCTCCAAGGATACGGCATATATCGATGACGAAGGACGAATCGTGCGTGAAACCATTACGCGTCCCCTGTCGAATATGTACGACTTCCTTAATACATATATAGTCAATATCTACCCTGATACGACATGTTGGGTCAATGATTTTCCCAATGCGGAAAATGAGCGATATATGAGACAATATTTTTCGAATCCGGCTTACAACGATTATCCGGTGGTAGGAGTAACCTGGGAACAGGCCAATGCTTTCTGTCATTGGAGAACAGATTTCCTGAAACGGGGATTAGGCCCGGCTGGAGCGCAGATACAACCTTATCGTTTACCGACGGAAATAGAGTGGGAATATGCGGCGCGTGGTGCATCCGGAGGTCTTTTCCCTTGGCAGTCAGGCGAAGTTAAAAGTGAAAAAGACTGCTATTATGCCAATTTTAAGCCTGATCGTGGAGACTATACGGAAGATGGCAGTCTGATCACGGCTAAGGTCGGAACCTATTCAGCCAATTCCAACGGTTTGTATGATATGGCCGGAAATGTAGCAGAATGGACCAGTACGGTCTATACGGAATCCGGGGTTGAGAATATGAGTGATATCAACCCGGAATTAAAATATAACGCGGCCAAGGAAGATCCTTACAGATTGAAGAAAAAATCAGTGCGAGGTGGTTCCTGGAAGGATCCGGAGTCAATGATCCGGTCCGTATGGCGTTCGTATGAATATCAGAACCAGCCGCGTTCTTATATCGGCTTCCGTTGTGTACGTTCGATTTCAGGCACAACTAATAAACGTAAATAAAAAGAATTATTGATATGGTAAATAATAAAAGAAATTTGATAGCTCGCCTTCAGCATTGGATGGATTCCATACCTGGGCAGATTTTTATGAACTATGCTTATAGCTGGGGAGCTGCGATCGTTATCTTGGGAACGCTTTTTAAGCTGACTCATATACCAGGTGCCAATGCCATGTTGTTTATCGGTATGGGTACTGAAGTGTTCGTGTTTTTTATTTCCGGTTTTGACCGTCCTTATTCAATGAAGGAGGACGAGGAAAGTGATGATGAATTCTCAGCAGATGAAGATAATGATAAAGAACCGATGGAGGATGAGAATGCTCCCAGAGAGCAGGTCGCAGTTCAGCAACCGAATGTCGGTTATGCTGGTCCGGTGATTATCAATGGCAGTGGTATCCCTTCGGGAGCGGCTTCGGTTGCAGCAGCGTCAGAACCCGTTGCTCAGCAGATTTCAGGCGGCTCGCATGCGGCAGCGTCAACAGGCGCGGCTTCAGCTCCTGCTTTTGATATGAAAGCATTGGCTGATATGGTAAGTGCTTCAAATGCTGAATTCCTTCAGGCTGCACGCACTGCTTGTGCACCGGAGATGGAAGAAGCTGCTTCTGCTTACGTAGAAGAACTGAAGAAACTGACCGAAACTTTGTCTCGCGTGTCAGCTCAGGCAGAAAGTCTGACACGGGATTCTCAGGAGATGGAAAATCTGAACCGTTTGCTTACGGGTATCAATACTATTTATGAAGTCCAGCTCAAGAGTATCAGTACGCAGGTGGGTACTATCGACCAGATCAATGAACAGACCAGACGAATGGCTCGCCAGATTGAGGATTTGAACGGTATTTATAGTCGAATGATAAAGGCTTTGACTGTTAATATGAAAAATGCAGCCGGTAATGTATCGGCCGATCAATATTAATCCAATTGAAGAATGTCAGAAAGAAATAAAAAAGGTGTTCCTAAACAAAGGGTTTCTCCTCGTCAGAAGATGATTAACCTGATGTATGTGGTATTGATGGCCATGTTGGCTCTCAATGTCTCTTCTGATGTGTTGAACGGATTTTCATTGGTGGAGGACAGTTTGAACAGGACTACGGCTAATGCTTCAGAAGCCAATCAGGCCATTTATAAGAATTTTGAGGAGCAGATGAAGAATAATCCGTCAAAGGTAAAGGCGTGGTATGATAAGGCACAACTGGTTAAGCGGATGTCCGATTCCTTGTATAACTATGCAGAAGAGTTGAAAGTCAGGATAGTCCGTCAGGCTGATGGAAAGGAAGGTGACGTCCGTCGTATCCGGAATAAGGAAGATCTGGAAGCGGCGTCTACTGTGATGTTGGCGCCTCGTCGGGGTGAGGGCGAACATCTTTATAAGTCGATCAACCAGTTTCGGGAACAGATTATCGGAATGCTGGTTGATGAAACGCAAAAAAAGATCATTGCCAGCAATCTTAGTACAGATGTACCCGATGAAAGCAAGGTCTTGGGTAAAGGCTGGCCGGAATATATGTTTGAGAATATGCCGGTGGCTGCCGCTGTAACGTTGTTGTCCAAATTGCAGAGTGACGTCCGTTATGCTGAAAGTGAGGTATTGCATACGTTAGTGGCCAATATTGATATAAAGGATATCCGTGTCAATCAGCTGAATGCTTACGTGATTCCTAATTCCAGAACAATTGTTCAGGGAGGGAAACTCAGTGCCCAGATCATAATGGCTGCTGTGGATACGACCAATCGTCCTACAATATATGTGGGAGGACGTAAGATCACTTCATCCAACGGATTATATGAAACGGTCTGCAGTTCAACTGGTGACTTTTCATTGAAAGGGTATATCGAAATGATGAATGGAAATGGTGAAGTTGTCCGTCGTGACTTTGAGCAGCCCTATTCTGTTGTAGCTCCTTCGGCTACTGTTTCTGCAGACTTGATGAATGTGCTGTATGCAGGTTATGATAATCCGATGAGTATTTCCATACCGGGAGTACCGGTCAACAAGATAGTCGCTTCAATGAGCGGAGGTACCTTGCAGCCTGTCGGTGCAGGAAAATATGTGGCTCATCCGGCTTCTGTAGGTAAGGATGCTGTGATTACGGTGAATGCCAATATGGACGGACGTATGCAGCAGATGGGACAATTCTCGTTTAGAGTGCGTAAGTTGCCTGATCCGACCGCATTTATAGAGTATGCAGCGGAAGGGGGTAACAACCGGTTTAAAGGCGGACGTCTTTCGAAGCAGATCCTGATGAATACGGATGGTATCGGTGCTGCTATTGATGACGGATTGTTGAATATTGCATTCCGTGTATTAGGTTTCGAAACTGTATTCTTTGATAATATGGGAAATGCTGTTCCGGAAGTATCAAACAGTGCTGCTTTTACGGAAAGACAACGGAGTCTGTTCCGTTCCTTGGGACGTGGAAAACGATTTTATATATCTCGTATAAGAACTGTAGGGCCGGATGGTATAGAAAGAACCTTGGATGGGTCTATGGAGGTAATTGTCAACTAATGTAATGTATATGATGAAGCTTAATAATATGATACAAATAAATAAACGGATCTTATGCGTCTTGTTAGGGGCTTGTTTTTGTAGCCTGATAATGGCGCAGCCAGCCAAAAGACGAGTTCCTGCGCGTGATGCACAGACTGCGGCAAAACCGACAGACCGTGCCAGTCTGAAGTTTCCTACATCTGTGCAGATGCCGGATGATGTGGTTTGGAAAAGGGATATTTACAGGCAGCTAGATCTCACTCTGGATAAGAATGCACCATTATATTATCCGGTTGAGCCTTCTGCAGGGCAGGTCAATTTGTTTACTTATCTCTTTGATCTTCTGCTTACAGGCAAGATCACGGCTTATGAATACCGTTTGGATGGAAACGAGTCTTTTACATCACGTTATAAAGTGAACATGAAAGATCTTATGGGACGTTATCATATTTATTATGAGGAAAATAATGGCCGTCTGCAGGTAAATGCCAGTGATATTCCCTCTGCGGAAGTGACACGTTATTATATCAAGGAAACATCTTACTTTGATCAGCGGACTTCTACTTATAGAACAAAAGTTACAGCTTTGTGTCCGGTGTTGGTAAGAGGTGACGATTTTGGGGGAGAATCAACTCCTTATCCTTTATTCTGGCTGAATTATGATGAGATAAGTCCGTATCTGACCAAGCATACGATGATGTCCAGCAATTACAATAACACGACCAATATGACGGCGGAGGATTATTTTTCCATGAATCGTTATGAAGGTAAAATCTACAAGACCAATAATATGCAGGGAAAGGTCTTGGCTAATTATTGCAAGACGGACAGTGCCTTGGTTAAGGAACAGAAAAGAATAGAAAAAGAACTTTCTGATTTTGAGAACCATATATGGGGACATGTGACGGATTCTGCTTCCATTAAAAAGGCGGATTCACTTCAGTTGGCGGAAAAACCGTCAGGAAACAAAAAGGAAAAAAGATCTTCCCGCAATTCAAGAAGATCTTCATCTGAAAAAGAAGAGTCTAAGCCGAGTAAGGAAGTGAAGTCGGGTGATACGAAAAAAGGTTTCTTCAGTTCATCTTCGTCTTCAACCCCAAGAGTGACCGTAAGGCGTCAGCGCAGATGATAAATATGATCAGAAAGTTGAATTTTTAGAGAACAGTGTTTATCTTTGTGCCGATGTAGTTTTATTAAAAATTAGAAGCAATGAAGAAATTTACAGTTATTATGATGCTTGTCGCCATGTGTCTGGCATCAATTCCGGCCAAGGCTCAGTTCAAATGGGGTTTGGAAGGTGGTGTCAATTTAAGTAAGGCGTCATTGTCGGGTAATATGTTTGATTCGTCTAATAGGACCGGATGGTTCATAGGACCCAAAGCACAGTTTACGATACCGGTTATCGGATTGGGTATAGACGGAGCCGTGTTGTATTCACAGAAGTATTTGAAAATATCAGGTAATGGAGATTTGGCAGAATATAGTGAGACTAAGAATATGCCTTATATAGACATACCTATTAATCTGAAGTATAATATCGGTTTCAGTAGTTTGGTCGGTATGTATATATCCACAGGTCCTCAGTATAGCTGGTATATGGGTGGATGTAATCTGACAAGTGGTTTGGAAAAAGTAGGCTCATTGAAAACATCTAATTTTAGCTGGAATGTAGGATTAGGTATTAATGCTTTGAATCACCTCCAGGTAGGACTTACCTATAATATCGCATTAGGTGAAACTGGTCAGATTGACGGTGTTGCTGATGCTTTCGAAACGATAGACATTAAGAACAATACTTGGCAGGTAAGACTGGCTTATCTGTTCTGATCTTAGATTTAGTCTAAGCCAAATAAAGACCGTCCGTTTTTGTGGGCGGTCTTTATTTGTTTCGCCTTGTATCTTGAAAGAAATTTTGTAATTTTGTTTAAGGGTGAGATTCATTCTTATCCTGACGAGTTTTTTCTCGCGGTGAAACAGTTGGAATCTCCGTTATGATTCGGTTGTATTCTTGGATGATGATTGTGGAAACTAACATTTTCTGTTAATATGAAATATGTAGATGTCGTGCTGCCATTACCGTTGACGGTGAAGTTTACTTATCTTTTGCCATCAGCTTTTTCAGAGGAGGTTAAAATTGGATGTAGGGTAATAGTGCCGTTTGGCAGTAAGAAAATGTATACTGCATTAGTAGTTTCCATTCACGAACAGAAGCCCGAAGGGTATGAAGTGAAGGAAGTTCTGGAAGTATTGGACAAGCGTCCGGTTCTTTTACCTCATCAATTTAAGTTTTGGCAGTGGCTGGCTGAATATTACATGTGTGCGGAAGGCGATGTCTATAAGGCAGCATTGCCTTCTGGAATGAAACTGGAGAGTGAAAGCCAGATTCAGATTAATGAAAACTATTCAGGAGAACATGAACTGACATCCAAAGAGCAGTTGGTTGTTGGTTTGTTGTCGGCCGGCAAGGACAAATCTGTGCATGCATTGCAGCGTGAAAGTGGCATATCTTCTATCCTCCGTGTGGTTAAATCGCTTCTTGATAAAGGAGTGGTATGTATGCGTGAGGAGGTCAAGAGAAATTATAAGCCGAAAGTTGAACAGCGGGTCAGACTTCGGGAGTCCTTTTTTTCTGAAGCCAGTCTGCACGGATTATTGGATGAATTGAAGCGTGCACCCAGGCAAATGGAACTTTTCCTGAAATATGTGGAAATGGCAGCAGTTTCAGCTGCCTTACATTTGAAAAACTACCAATTGCTTTGCGAGGTCCGGCGGAAAGACTTGCTGGCTGCTTCCGGAGTGAATCCGGCAGTTTGTCAGTCTTTGGTTGATAGAGGGGTTTTTGAGATTTATACCTGTGAGATAGGTCGTCTTTCTAATACTGAAGTCAATGAGGTATTAGGACTTTCTCCTTTAAGCGAGGCACAGAACAGGGCGTTGGTACAGATCGGTTCTCAATTTGCAGACCATGAGGTTTGTTTGCTTCACGGTGTGACTTCTAGCGGTAAGACGGAATTATATATCCATCTTATTGATCAGGTGCTTCGAAGTGGCCGACAGGTCCTTTATCTGGTTCCTGAAATAGCTCTGACTACGCAGTTGACCGAACGCTTGTTTCGGGTGTTTGGTCATAAGATGGGAGTTTATCATTCCAAGTTTCCGGATGCAGAAAGAGTAGAGATATGGCAGAAACAGCTGTCAGACCAGCCTTATGAATTGATATTGGGGGTAAGGTCATCCGTTTTTTTGCCTTTTGACAGACTTGGTCTGATCATCATAGATGAAGAACATGAACAAAGTTATAAACAGCAGGACCCGGCCCCCCGTTATCATGCCCGTAATGCTGCGTTGATGCTGGCAAGGATGTGCGGTGCCAAGACCTTGTTGGGAACCGCTACGCCGTCTTTGGAAAGCTATTTCAATGCCAGTTCTGGGAAATACGGTTTGGTGGAATTGAGTGAGCGTTACAGTCAGGTCCTTTTACCGGAAATAGAGGTTGTAGATATAAAGGAACTTCTGCGTAAGCGTCGTATGTCGGGTATATTTTCTCCCCGGTTGTTGTCTGAAATCCGTTCTGCTTTGGAGGCACATGAGCAGGTCATTCTTTTCCAGAACAGACGGGGTTATGCCCCGATAATGGAATGTCATGTTTGCGGTTGGGTTCCACGATGTCAGAATTGCGATGTCAGCTTGACTTATCACAAAGGTTTAAACCGGCTGACCTGCCATTATTGTGGTTCTGTCTGTCCCTTACCTCCTGCGTGTCCTTCATGTGGAAATACAAATCTCATTTATAAAGGATTTGGTACAGAGAAAGTAGAGGAAGATCTTGGAAAGATTTTTCCGGAAGCTTCCATCGCCCGTATGGATCTGGATACCACACGAACCAGAACTGCATACGAAAAGATAATATCTGATTTTCAGAAAGGTGAAACGGATATATTGATCGGAACCCAGATGGTTACCAAGGGGCTGGACTTTGAAAAGGTGTCAGTAGTAGGGATCCTGAATGCAGATACCATGCTTAATCAGCCTGATTTCAGAAGTTATGAGCAGGCCTTTCAGATGATGTCTCAAGTGGCCGGAAGGGCTGGACGCAGGCAGAGTAGGGGACGGGTGATTCTTCAGACGAAGAGTCCGGATCTTCCGGTAATCCATCAGGTTGTCAATAATGATTTTGCTTCTTTATATAAAGAACAGATGGAGGAACGTCAGTTATTTGACTATCCTCCATTCTGCAGACTTATCTATGTTTATATGAAACATCGTGACCATGCTGTACTGGATCATCTGGCTGCTGACATGGCACGTGAATTGAGACGTGTCCTAGGTGACAGTGTGCTGGGACCGGATACCCCGCCGGTTTCACGTGTACAGCTGTTGTATATCCGTAAGATCGTACTTAAGATCTCTCCTGACTGGTCCGGTTCCAAGTTGAGGACTTATCTTTGGTCTGTAAGACAAAACTTGTTGAAAAATCCGGTTTATCGCGCTGCCCAGGTCTATTATGATGTAGATCCGATGTAAAAGATCATATCCTGGCTTGTTATTGTTTGGTCTTCAGCTCGGGGTAACTGATGCGTGTGTGATAAATAGTTTTCAGCTTCTCTTTAAATACTTCTTTGGCCAGTGTTATGTCATGGAATGTAATAGGACAATCCTTGAAGAAACCTTCCTGAACCTGAGCGTCAATGATTTTTTCGACCAGATTACCGATACTTTCTTCGGTATATTCGTTTAAACTTCTTGAAGCAGCTTCTACGGAATCTGCCATCATGAGTATGGCCTGTTCCAATGTAAACGGATTTGGACCGGGATAGGTGAAGACGCTTTCGTCTATGGTTTCATTAGGATATTTGTTCTTGTATGAGATGAAAAAATATTTCGTCATGCCCTTTCCGTGGTGGGTGGCAATAAAATCTTTGATTATTGGTGGCAAATTGTATTTGTCAGCCAGTTTGATTCCGTCCTTTACGTGATTGATGACGATTTTTGCACTGTCTTCAAATGATAATTTTTCGTGAGGGTTGATACTGCTCTGGTTTTCTGTAAAAAATGCAGGGTTACATGTCTTGCCTATATCATGATAGAGTGCTCCGGTACGTACGAGCTGGCTCTTTGCACCAATTCTGTTGGCAACTTCAGCTGCAAGATTGGCTACTTGCATGGAATGCTGGAATGTGCCAGGTGCCACTTCTGACATTTTGCGTAAGATCTCGTTGTTGATGTTGGAAAGTTCCACCAAAGTGACATTGGAGGTGAAGCCGAAAGCCTTTTCCAAAAGGAATAAAAGAGGGTAGGCAAAAAGTAGAAAGATTCCGTTGATGATGATATGAATGTACATGCTATAGTCCAGTTCAGAGAAATCTTTGGTGTGGATAAGTTCCATACCAAAATAGAAAGCCAGTGAGGCTAACGTAATGTAGAAGGCAGAACGTACCAATTGTGAGCGTTGGGATAATTCTCTGAGGCTATAAATCGCGACCATACCAGCCACTAATTGTGTGGCGATGAATTCATAAGGGTATTTCAGAGAGATCGCGCAGAGCAGAACTGTGACCACATGGGTGACAAATGCAGTACGTGAGTCCATGAATACTCTGATGAAAATTGGCGCCATGGCAAACGGTACTATATATACTGTCAACAGATTCTGTTTGATGAGGAAAGATGTGATCAAAGGGAATATGACCGGCATGGATGCCAGTAGCAGAATGCTGCGGGTATTGGCCAGATAATCACGTCGGAACAGATTGAAATACAGCATCAGGCAGATAGTCAGGATGGTGACATAAAGCAACTGTCCGACCAGCATGGTTCTTTGCTGCTTGGTGGAGTCGTTTCTTTTGGTCAGTTCCTTTTCGAGTGACTGGAGAATATTGTAAGTGTCCTGGTTGACGATTTCTCCCCTGTCGATTATTTTCTGTCCGCTTATAACCATTCCTTTGGCATAAGAGATAGATGAGAGCAAGTCTTTACGGAAAGCGTCCGATTTTTGTTTGTCGTAGGTCAGGTTAGGGGTGATATATTCTGTAAGATTGCATTTCAGTAACGTCCGCTTGTCATACATGGAAGTGTCAGCTCCGGTGTCAGTCAGGAATTCATAAGCAGATTTGATTGAGAATACATCCTTAAGGCTATGAACTGTGGCTTCGTTTTGATTGAAAACGCGTATGGAGCGTATACTGTCATTTCTCAGATAATTGAAGTCTTCCATACCAATGACGCCATGGCTGTATATGACATTCAGTTTCTTTTCTATGTAAGGAAGATAATGAGGCGGGACAGTTCCTTTAAAGTCTTTGTTGAAAGACATTTTCAGTAACTGGATTTGTTCCTCAGCGGTATTTCTGTTGTAAGCGAAATAAGGTTCGAACTCTTGTAGAATACTGTCCTTTTCTCTTTTTATGATATCATCATTCTTGTAAATCGGGAAATCGAAAGGAGCGATCAGTTGGCTGTATCTCCAAGGCTTGTTCAGGTCGAACTGATAGTTGGAACTGTTGTCACGAGGCATATATAGGGTTACTATCAGTGTAGCGGTTACAGCGATGACGATGCGGTATATCAAGGCTTTTGTTGTCAGACGGTTTTGTTGGTTATATCTGCTCATATCAGTCTGTTTTATTGTCTCTATTATGATTATATAATGGCGAAAATACGAAAAAAATACGGGCGTTTAAAAAAAAAGAAGTAATTTTGCGAAAAATTGTACATTTAACTATGAATGAAAGAAAAGTAAGGGTTCGCTTTGCGCCTAGTCCGACAGGACCGTTGCACATTGGTGGTGTACGTACGGCCTTGTATAATTATCTGTTTGCCCGTCAGCATGGCGGCGAGTTGATCTTTCGTATAGAGGATACAGACTCCAACCGTTTTGTTCCGGGAGCGGAGGATTATATTATAGAGTCATTTAACTGGCTTGGTATAAAATTTGATGAAGGAGTCAGTTTCGGAGGTAATCACGGACCTTATCGTCAGTCGGAAAGACGGGATATCTATAAGAAATATGTGCAACAGCTTTTGGATGCAGATAAAGCTTATATTGCTTTTGATACACCGGAAGAACTGGATGTCATGCGTAATGAAGTGAAAAACTTTCAGTACGATGCTACTACACGCGGCAGAATGCGTAATTCATTATCAATGCCGAAGGAAGAGGTTGACCGTCTGATTGCGGAAGGACAACAGTATGTGGTACGTTTTAAGATAGAACCGAATGAAGATATCCATGTAGATGATATGATTCGTGGTGATGTGGTGATTAATTCGTCTATTCTTGATGACAAGGTGCTTTATAAGAGCGCGGACGAGTTGCCTACATACCATCTGGCCAATATCGTGGATGATCATTTAATGGAAGTGACTCATGTGATACGTGGTGAAGAATGGTTGCCTTCAGCTCCTTTGCATGTGTTGTTGTACCGTGCTTTCGGATGGGCTGATACGATGCCACAGTTTGCACATTTGCCATTGTTGCTCAAACCGGATGGTAAGGGTAAATTGAGTAAGCGTGACGGTGATCGTCTCGGATTCCCGGTTTTCCCATTGGAGTGGCATGATCCTAAAACGGGTGAAGTTTCTTCTGGATATCGTGAAAGTGGATATCTTCCAGAGGCTGTGCTCAATTTCCTGGCTCTTTTGGGCTGGAATCCCGGAAATGATCAGGAAATCATGTCATTGGATGAGATGGTCAAGCTGTTTGACATTACCAAATGCAGTAAGGCTGGAGCCAAGTTCGATTATGTAAAAGGTATGTGGTTTAACCGTGAATACCTTATTGCTACGGACAACAGCCGTTTGGCACCGGCTTTTGATAAGATATTGCGTGAAAACGGAATCGAAGCACCGATAGAGAAGGTAGAGGCTGTAGTGGGTATGATGAAGATGAAGAAAATCAATTTTATAAAGGAACTTTGGCCTTTATGTGATTTCTTTTTTATAGCACCGGAAAATTACAGTCGCGAAGATAAGTTTACGAAAAAGAATTGGACTGAAACGTCAGCTGCGGATATGACAGAGTTGGCAGACTTGTTGGAAGGTTTGGATGACTTTTCTGTAGAAAGCCAGCAGGCCGTAGTCGACCGGTGGGTTGAGGAAACCGGCAAGAAGCCTTGGAATCCTTGGCGTGTGGCACTGGTCGGTACAGGAAAGGGACCGGATATGTATGAACTTTCTGCATTTTTGGGAAAAGAGGAAACCTTACGAAGAATCCGTAAAGCTGTAGCTGTTCTGAAATGATCTATTCTTTAGCTTTGTATTTATATGCACTGGCCGTTATACTGATTGCTCCCTTTCATAAAAAGGCTCGCTTGATGGTAAAGGGCCAGTGGCAGACATTCCGCATATTAAGGCAGAAAATCCGCCGTACTGAAAAGTATGTTTGGTTTCATGCCGCTTCATTGGGAGAGTTTGAGCAAGGGCGTCCTTTAATGGAACGTTTACACCGGATGCATCCTGAATATAAGATTTTGCTGACCTTCTTTTCGCCTTCCGGATATGAGGTCCGTAAAAATTATGAGGGGGCAGATGTGGTTTGTTATTTGCCGTTTGACACACCGGGAAATGTGCGCAGTTTTTTAAGGCTGGCACGTCCTTGCATGGCTTTTTTTATCAAGTATGAGTTTTGGAACAATTATCTTCATGCTTGTCGTCGTCGGCAGATTCCGGTGTATAGTGTGAGCAGTATATTTCGTGAGAATCAGATTTTCTTCCGTTGGTATGGAGGAACTTATCGTGATGTTCTGAAATGTGTTACACATTTTTATGTGCAGAACGAGCGTTCGCGTGAGTTGTTGGCGTCGAAAGGCATAACCAATGTGACCGTGGTCGGAGATACACGTTTTGACAGGGTGTTGGATATCTGTCATCAGGCAAAGGAACTTCCTATTGTAGAAGCGTTTAAGAAGAATGCAATCATACAGGTTGCAGGCAGTTCGTGGCCGCCGGATGAAGATCTGATCATTCCTTACTTTAATGAACATCCGGAGATGAAACTGATATTGGCCCCTCATGTTATAGGGGAAAGTCATCTCAAGGAAATCGAAAGTAAATTGAAACGTCCGTTTGTTCGTTATACACAGGCTACTGTTGAAAACGTTAAAAGCGCAGACTGTTTGATTATTGACTGTTTCGGCTTGCTTTCTTCCATTTATCGCTATGGTGAGATGGCATATGTAGGTGGAGGTTTCGGTGTAGGTATACATAACGTTCCTGAGGCTGCAGTATATGGTGTACCTGTAGTAATAGGACCTAACAACAAAAAATTCCAGGAAGCACAGGCTTTGCTTCAGTCAGGCGGGTGTCTGGAAGTGACAGATACGGCAACTTATAATACGGTTATGGATCGCATGCTTTCGGATAAGACATTCTTGCAGGAGCGAGGGCGTTTGGCTGGACAATATATTGCAGGAAATGCCGGAGCTGCTGACATTATATTTAATGATGTGAAGTTTTAAAAAAAAGACGGACTGTTTGCAGAAGTCCGTTTTTTTGTTATTTTAGAGTAGTTAATCATAATTTTAGGCCTATGAAAAAGATTATACAAGAATTCAAGCAGTTTGCCATGCGTGGTAATGTCATTGATATGGCTGTGGGTATTATTATTGGTGGTGCGTTTGGCAAAATCGTGTCATCTTTGGTTGCAGATATTGTTATGCCTTTGATTGGTGTTATAGTCGGAGGCGTTAATTTTAAGGATCTGAGGGTGGTTCTGAAGAAAGCTGTGATGGATGGTGATACGGTGGTGTCTCCTGAGGTGTCTTTGAATTATGGTAATTTTATCCAGGTGACGTTCGACTTTTTAGTTATTGCTCTTGCTGTCTTTTTATTGGTAAAGGGTGTCAATGCTCTTGCACGTAAACGTAAGAAAGAGGCCGAAAAGGCTGCTCCTGCGGCACCGCCTGCTGATATACAGTTACTGACGGAGATACGTGATTTGCTCAAGGCTGAAAAAGATAACAGGTAAGTCGGGATGATATATCAGCGTATATCCATGATGAATAATGAAGTTGAGGTGTTACTTGATCTCAGAAGGCAAATTCGGATAGTTTTCTGATGAATAACCGGAAGGTGTTTAATTATTTGTCGATACTTTAAAATCAATCGCCCCTGTTTGAGATTTCGTACATTCTCAAACAGGGACGATTTGAAGTATCTTGGAAACTAAGATGAAATTATTGCATTTCTTGGTATTCTTCAGATGTCTGGCATATACAAGTGTTGTTGGCGTCTTTGTCTGCCTCACGATACCAGTCGGAATATTCAACGTAGTGGCTGGCGTAAGTTTCATTTAGTTCTTTCGATTGTTGAGGATCTACTTTTTTGATGAATTTGGCAGGTACACCTCCCCAAAGTTCTCCATCACCGATAATCGTATTGGAAAGAACCAGGGCGCCGGCAGCTACAATAGCACCATGACCAACAATTGCATGATCAAGAACTGTAGATCCCATACCAACAAGTGCGCCACTTTTGATTTCACATCCATGTAAGGTGACGTTGTGACCGACAGTGACATCGTCGCCAATAATGATGGGTGCTTTTCCGTTAAGGGTATGCAGACAGCTTCCGTCCTGGATATTTACGCGGTTACCTAACTTGATGAAATGGACATCACCGCGAAGTACGGCGTTAAACCATATCGTGCAGTCGTCACCCATACTGACATCCCCTATGATGGCAGCTCCTTCTGAAAAATAACAGTGTTTCCCGAAATGAGGCTCCATGCCTTTCAGTTTCTTAATTATAGCCATAATGCATTTATTTTAATTGTCGTAAGTTTTAATTTCGTGTGGTTGTGTAGCCTCTTTAAGCCACAACTTGTGTTCTTCGTCCAGTAGTGGACTGAGTTCGTCATATACTCTTTGGTGATAATGGTTCAGCCATTCTATTTCTTCCTTATTTAGCATGTGCCAGTCAATGGGAGTCGTATCTATTGGACATAGTGTAAGTGGTTCGAACTGGAGGAATGGACCGAACTCACCCTGGCAGAAAGGAACGATCAACTGTGTATTTTCAATGCGTACACCATGTTTGCCGGCTTTGTAGATTCCCGGTTCATTGGTTACTGTCATGTAAGGAAGCAGCGGTGCCGGCATGTAGTTCATTCGTAATTGATGGGGGCCTTCGTGTACGTTAAGGTAGGAGCCTACGCCGTGACCGGTGCCGTGCAGATAGTTGATACCTTCCTGCCACATGGCATATCGTGCACAGATGTCGAGTTGGGTGCCGGAACTGCCCTCTGGAAATTTTACCATTGCCAGACGTATATGCCCCTTAAGGACCAAAGTATAATCATGTATTTCTTCATCTGTCACCGGACCTAATGCGATAGTTCTGGTGATATCTGTCGTACCATCGAGGTATTGTGCGCCTGAATCCAGTAAAAGCAGTCCTTTCGGTTCAAGTGGAATATCAGATTCTTCTGTTGCTTCATAATGGACGATGGCGCCGTGATGTGCGTATCCCGCTATTGTGTCGAAACTGATACCTTTATAGTAACTGCCCTCCGCTCTAAATTGGGTAAGAGTGTGGTCAATACTACATTCCGTCTGATGGCCATTCGTCACCGCCGGCTTAAGCCATTTGAGGAATTTTACGAGCGCTACGCCGTCACGCCGCATGGCATTCCGGTATCCATTGACTTCTGTCTGGTTCTTGACGGCTTTCATCATGGCTACAGGAGATTCTGTATCTATAATATGGCAACTGTTGGAAATGGCATTAATGAGAGCAAAGTTGGCCGATCCGGAGTCTAGTTGGATATTTTTGCTCTTAAGTTGGCTGAGAAAATGGAATACCTTATCATAATTTTCTGTCTGTATATTATTTTCTGACAGATAATTATGGACTTGTTCCGTGATTTTCTCTTTGAATGTAAATAGTGTGGCGGAATGGGTGGTTAGAATCAGGTAAGACACAAATACAGGGTTACAATGGATGTCTGTTCCACGTAAATTTAAAGTCCATGCTATTTCGTCTAATTCGCTGATTACAAGTATATCTGCATGGCTCTTTTTCAACTCCTTGCGCAAGCGGTTCAACTTGTCGGCCGATGTTTCCCCTGCAAATTCTAACGGTTGTAGTTCTATGGGGGCAAGAGGAATGGAAGGACGATCAGTCCAAATATCAGAAAGTATATCTGTGGTGGCAACAAGTTCTATATCGTATTCAGCCAGTTCCGTACCCCATGTCTTGTATTGTGAAAGGCTGTTGACGGTTGCATCAATGCCGACTTTGCTTCCGGGAGGCAATTCTTTACCCAGCCATTGCGGGATGGAAGGAGTTTGGACCAGACGTTCTTTCATTAAAGAGAAAGGTGTACCCTGTAGTTGTTCTTCGGCAGCAAGAAAATAACGGGAATCAGTCCAAAGTGCTGCGTTTTGAATAGTGACCACTGCTGTTCCGGCAGAACCGTTAAATCCGGATATCCATTCCCGGGCTTTCCAATAGTCGGGAATGTATTCTCCGTTATGGGGATCAGTGCTCGGAAAAATGTATGCGTTCAGGCCTTTTTGCTGTAATGCGGCACGAAGTTTGGCGACGCGTTGACCTATTCTAGTGTTCATATTGCTTATTTTGATATATCGGTATTGCAAAAGTATATTATTATTTCTCAAAAATAGAAATAATTCCTCTTTTAATTAGTAAGTATGGAGCTTTTTCTTTAAATTTGCCTAGCAAAACGGAATTCAAAAATTATCCTTAATAAAATTTTTTGAGTATGGAATTTATAACAAATGACAAATTAGTTATCGTAGGTGCTGCCGGTATGATCGGTTCAAATATGGCACAGACTGCTTTGATGATGGGCTTGACTAACAATTTGTGCCTTTATGATGTGTTCTCACCCGAAGGTGTTGCAGAAGAAATGCGTCAGAGCGGTTTCGACGAAGTAAATATCACTGCAACTACAGACGTAGCTGAAGCATTCAAGGATGCAAAATACATCATTTCTTCAGGTGGTGCTCCCCGTAAGGCTGGTATGACTCGTGAGGATCTTTTGAAGGGTAACTGTGAGATCGCAGAACAGTTGGGTAAGGATATCAAGACTTATTGCCCTGACGTTAAACATGTTGTAATCATCTTCAACCCGGCAGACTTGACAGGTTTGGTTACTTTGTTGTATTCTGGCTTGAAACCTTCACAGGTAACTACTTTGGCTGCATTGGATTCAACTCGTTTGCAGAGTGCTTTGGCTAAGAAGTTCGGAGTACAGCAGAGCAAGGTTGCAGGTTGCGCTACATACGGTGGTCATGGTGAGCAGATGGCAGTCTTTGGTTCAGCTGTGACAATTGACGGAAAACCGTTGAACGATCTGATCGGAACTTCTGCATTTACTAACGAAGAATGGGAGCAGATGAAGGTTGATGTAACAAAGGGTGGTGCAAAGATTATCGAATTGCGCGGACGTTCTTCATTCCAGAGCCCTTCATATTTGTCAGTAGAAATGATTCGTGCAGCAATGGGTGGCGAAGCATTCCGTTGGCCGGCAGGAACATTTGTTAAGACTGATAAGTACAACTATATCATGATGGCTATGAAGACTACTTTGGATGCTACTGGCTGTCATTATGAAGTTCCGACAGGAACAGCTGAGGAAGTTGCCAAATTGGATGCCAGCTACGCACACTTGTGCAAGATGCGTGACGAGTTGGTTACTTTGAATATTGTACCTCCTGTTTCAGAATGGAGCAAGATCAATCCGAACTTGTAATCAATTGATAATAAAAACTGAATTTTAAATAAAAGACATGCCTTTTACGGGGCATGTCTTTTTTGTGTTTATCAGCTTTTACTTGTCGGGCTGGTGAGGGGGTCTTTGGTCTTTCGGATGCTGTTTTTATTTTGATGGCATTATAAAAGTGCATATAAATTTGTGATTTTGAAAAAGTTTCATTAATTTTGCGCCGCATTTTGCGAAAAATATTATTGTAAAATTTAATTTTAAAAAACAAAAACATGATTGTAGTACCTGTAAAAGAAGGCGAGAACATTGAAAGAGCGCTGAAGAAATTCAAAAGAAAATTTGAAAAAACTGGTGTTGTAAAAGAATTGAGAAACAGACAGCAGTTTGATAAACCTTCAGTTGTGAAGAGACTCGCTAAGGAACGTGCAATTTACGTTCAGAAAATGCAACGTGTAGAAGAATAATTTAGCTGTTTTTCTTTGAAATCTTGAATTAATTTCCTATATTCGTTGCCATAAAAGCAATGAGAAATGTGGATAAGGTCTTTTATCGATTATCTGAAGTTTGAACGGAATTATTCTAACAAGACTTTAAGATGTTACGAGGAAGACTTGAAAGCGTTTGAGAAATTCTTTAAAGAACTGGATTCTACATTGAAATGGGATACTTTGGACGCAGATGTGGTGAGAAACTGGATGGTGTCCATGATGGATGCCGGTTCGGCTGCTACTTCGGTTAATCGCCGGCTGAGTTCTTTGCGGTCGTTCTTCCGCTTTTTGCTTATGCGTGGAATGGTCGGATTTGATCCGGTTAGAGGAGTCCAGGGGCCCAAAAAGAAAAAGCCGTTGCCGGTTTTTGTCCGTGAGTCGGATATGGATCGACTGTTGGACGGAAACTGCTTTGCAGACAGTTTTGAAGGTAGAAGAGATCGCTTGATTCTTGATTTGTTTTATTCAACGGGAATGCGGTTGTCGGAACTGACGGGATTGAATGTGGAGGATATTGATTTGGTGACGGATAATGTAAAGGTGACCGGAAAGAGAAACAAGCAGCGTATTATTCCTTTTGGAGAAGAGTTGCATGTGCTGCTGGAAACTTATATCTCGGAAAGGCGGATTTTGGCGGATGCAGTTGCGGGTGCAACCTCAGCGCTGTTTGTAGATGCAAAGGGTGTTCGCTTGCAGAATATCAAAGTTTGGCGCTTGGTGAGATATTATTTAGGTTTGGTGAGCACTTTTTCGAAACGGAGCCCGCATGTATTGCGGCATACCTTTGCAACCTCAATGCTTAACCATCATGCGGATTTAGAAGCTTTGAAAGAGTTGTTGGGGCATGAAAGTATCTCTACGACGGAGATATATACTCATACAACTTTCGAAGAGTTGAAAGAAATGTATAACCAAGCTCATCCTAGAGCGTAAAAATGGAGACGATTATGGAAGTTAAAGTTCAGGCTATTCATTTTGATGCTACAGACAAACTCCAAGAGTTTATTGAGAAGAAAGTATCAAAGTTTGGAAAATTCAGCGATGAAATAAGAAAGGTAGAGGTGTCATTGAAAGTCGTAAAACCGGAAACTTCTCTAAATAAAGAGGCATCTATTAAGGTGCTGGCTTCTAATGGGGAATTCTTTGCGGAAAAAGTTTGCGACACATTTGAAGAAGCAATAGACGTATGCTTGGATGCATTGGTGCGCCAATTGTCCAAATTTAAGGAAAAACAAAGAAATCATTAAAAAAAAGACGGTAAATCTTTTGTGGTTTCAAAAAATATCATTAATTTTGCAGCCGTTTAAAGCAAGTCCCTGCGACAAGCAGGCTGCAAATGCCTCTTTAGCTCAGTTGGCCAGAGCACGTGATTTGTAATCTCGGGGTCGTTGGTTCGAATCCGACAAGAGGCTCAAAAGAATTCAAGAGAGAATTCGTCAGGGCAAATACCAGAGTGGCCAAATGGGGCAGACTGTAAATCTGCTGGCTTACGCCTTCGGTGGTTCGAATCCATCTTTGCCCACGCTCTTTGGACTAGCTTGTGTTGGAAAGTCCAACCGGTATAATGTAAAGAGTAGTCTGCGGAAATAGCTCAGTTGATAGAGCACTAGCCTTCCAAGCTGGGGGTCGCGGGTTTGAGCCCCGTTTTCCGCTCTTTTTGCTGTTATAGCTCAGCGGTAGAGCACTTCCTTGGTAAGGAAGAGGTCCCGAGTTCAAGTCTCGGTAACAGCTCATTTCATAAGCGATTATTCATTTTAAACATAAAAAAGAAAAACTATGGCAAAAGAGAAGTTCGAGCGTACCAAACCGCACGTGAATATTGGTACTATCGGTCACGTTGACCACGGTAAGACTACTTTGACAGCTGCTATCACTACAGTATTGGCAAAGAAAGGTTTGTCTGAAGTAAAATCTTTCGATCAGATCGATAACGCACCTGAAGAGAAAGAGCGTGGTATTACTATCAATACTTCACACGTTGAGTATGAAACTGCAAATCGTCACTACGCACACGTTGACTGTCCGGGACACGCTGACTATGTAAAGAACATGGTTACTGGTGCTGCTCAGATGGATGGTGCAATCATCGTAGTTGCTGCAACTGATGGTCCGATGCCTCAGACTCGTGAGCACATCTTGTTGGCTCGTCAGGTAAACGTTCCACGTTTGGTTGTATTCTTGAACAAATGTGATATGGTTGATGATGAGGAAATGCTGGAACTCGTTGAAATGGAAATGCGTGAGTTGCTCGCAGCTTACGACTTCGAGGAAGATACTCCTATCATCCGCGGTTCTGCACTTGGTGCATTGAACGGTGTTCCTGAATGGGAAGACAAGGTTATGGAACTTATGGATGCTTGTGATAACTGGATCCAGGAGCCTGTACGTGACGTTGAAAAGCCGTTCTTGATGCCTGTTGAGGACGTATTCTCAATCACTGGTCGTGGTACTGTAGCAACTGGTCGTATCGAGACTGGTGTTGTTAAGGTAGGTGACGAAGTTCAGATCCTTGGTTTGGGTGAAGACAAGAAGTCAGTTATTACCGGTGTTGAAATGTTCCGTAAGTTGTTGGACGAAGGTGAAGCTGGTGACAACGTTGGTTTGTTGCTTCGTGGTATCGACAAGAAGGAAATCAAGCGTGGTATGGTAATCACTCACCCGGGATCAATCACTCCTCACTCTGGCTTCAAGGCTTCTATCTACGTTTTGAAGAAAGAAGAAGGTGGTCGTCACACTCCGTTCGGTAACAAGTATCGTCCTCAGTTCTATCTCCGTACTATGGATTGTACAGGTGAAATCCACTTGCCAGAAGGAACTGAAATGGTAATGCCTGGTGATAACGTAGAAATCACTGTAAACTTGATCTATCCGGTTGCTTTGAACGTAGGTTTGCGTTTCGCTATCCGTGAAGGTGGTCGTACAGTAGGTTCTGGCCAGATTACTGAAGTATTCGATTAATTCGAATTTCAAAACAAGATAAAATAGGTCTCCAGTAATGGAGACCTACTTTTACGGGAGTAGCTCAGTTGGTAGAGCACCGGTCTCCAAAACCGGGTGTCGGGAGTTCGAGCCTCTCCTCCCGTGCTAAATTACATCATTATGTTCAAGAAAATTTTAAATTATTGTAAGGAATCATATGATGAACTTGTCCATAAAACTACTTGGCCAAGTCGATCAGAACTTACTAACAGTGCAGTTGTAGTATTATCTGCTTCCCTACTCATTGCGCTGGTTGTTTTCGTTATGGATTATGTGTTCCAGAACGTTATGGAGTTGATTTATCCCTAATTAAGCGAGAGATGGCTGAAATAGAAATGAAATGGTACGTGATGCGTGCCGTCAGTGGAAAAGAAAGCAAGGTAAAGGAGTACATAGACGCTGAGATTAAAAAAGGCGACTTTGGAAAGTTTGTCTCTCAGGTTCTGATACCGACTGAAAAAGTCGTACAGATCAGAAATGGTAAGCGTGTAGTAAAGGAGCGTAATCATTTGCCAGGCTATGTCTTGATAGAGGCAGCTTTGGTTGGTGAGGTTCCTGTATTGTTGCGTAATACCCCGAATGCTTTGGGATTTTTGGGTGAGTCTAATTCAAACCCTACGCCATTACGTCAGTCGGAAGTAAACCGTCTTTTGGGTTCTGTAGATGAGATGCAGGATGTACCGGAAGAAGTGGTTATTCCTTATGAAGTAGGAGAGTCTGTGAAAGTGACAGAAGGTCCTTTCAGTGGTTTCTCTGCTGTGATTGAGGAAGTGAATAACGAGAAGAAGAAGCTGAAAGTCATGGTCAAGATCTTTGGGCGTAAGACGCCTTTGGAACTAGGTTTTATGCAAGTAGAAAAAGAATAGAGCATCTGTTACGTGCGAAGTTCTTTTATAATCAATTTTAAATAATAAAAGAAATGGCTAAAGAAGTTGCTGGATTAATCAAATTACAGATTAAAGGAGGCGCTGCAAATCCATCACCCCCAGTAGGTCCTGCTTTGGGTTCCAAGGGTATCAATATCATGGATTTCTGTAAGGCATTCAACGCCAGAACTCAAGACAAGGCAGGTAAGGTTCTTCCTGTTGTGATCACTTATTACACAGACAAGTCTTATGACTTCGTTGTTAAGACTCCTCCTGTAGCAGTACAGTTGATGGAGGCTGCTAAAGTAAAAGGTGGTTCTGCAGAGCCTAACCGTAAGAAAGTAGCTGAGATTACTTGGGATCAGGTGCGAACAATCGCTCAGGATAAAATGCCTGACTTGAACTGCTTTACGATCGAAGCTGCGATGAAATTGGTGGCAGGAACAGCTAGAAGTATGGGTATCGCTGTAAAAGGAGACTTCCCGGGTAAATAATTTAAAAAACTTCAATTAAAATGGGTAAACTGACAAAAAATCAGAAGTTGGTCGCTGACAAGATTGAAGCAGGGAAAGCATACTCTTTGAAGGAAGCTTCACAGTTGGTAAAGGATATCACTACCACTAAGTTTGATGCTTCTGTAGATATTGATGTACGTTTGGGCGTTGATCCCCGTAAGGCTAACCAGATGGTAAGAGGTGTTGTTTCTCTTCCCAACGGAACTGGTAAGGTTACAAGGGTTCTTTGCTTGTGTACTCCGGATGCTGAAGCTGCTGCTAAGGAAGCAGGCGCTGACTATGTAGGTCTTGATGAATATATCGAGAAAATCAAGGGAGGCTGGACTGACGTTGATGTCATCATTACTATGCCTTCTATCATGGGTAAGATTGGTGCCCTTGGTCGTGTGCTCGGTCCTCGTGGATTGATGCCTAACCCCAAGAGCGGTACAGTTACAATGGATGTAGCAAAGGCCGTTAAGGAAGTTAAGCAAGGTAAGATAGACTTTAAGGTTGACAAGACAGGTATTGTTCATGCTTCAATCGGAAAGGTTTCTTTTACTGCTGAGCAAATCGCACAGAATGCAAAGGAATTCATTTCAACCATTATTAAGTTGAAACCTGCTGCTGCAAAGGGTACATATATCAAGAGTATTTATCTTTCAAGTACAATGAGCCGCGGTATTAAGATCGATTCTAAGGCCGTTGATGAAAATTAAAAAAGTTTGAGTCATGAGAAAGGAAGATAAAGGTAATATAATTGTACAGCTTGGTGAAACGCTTAAAGAGTATGCACATCTGTATATCGTTGATGTTACAGGTATGAATGCTGCTTTGACAAGCAACTTGCGCAGAAAATGTTTCCAGTCTGACATTAAGTTGGTCGTTGTGAAGAATACATTGCTTCACAAAGCAATGGAGGCTGCAGAAATTGACTACTCTCCGTTGTACGGCTGTCTGACAGGAACTACTGCAATCATGCTTTGCAATACTGCAAATGCACCCGCTAAGTTGCTGAAGGATTTCGCTAAGGAAGGCAAGCCTACTTTGAAGGCTGCTTACGCAGAAGAAGGTTTCTATGTAGGTGCAGACCAGTTGGAAGCACTTATTTCTATCAAGAGCAAGAACGAAGTTATTGCAGAGATCGTTGCTTTGTTGCAATCACCTGCCAAGAACGTACTTTCAGCTCTTCAATCAGGTGGCAACACTATTCATGGTGTCCTCAAAACTTTGGGCGAGCGTCCCGAATAAAATTAAATAAGTATTAAACAAATAAAAATTAGAATAAAATGGCAGATTTGAAAGCTATTGCTGAAGAATTGGTAAATTTGACAGTAAAAGAAGTTAATGAATTGGCAACTATCCTGAAGGATGAGTATGGTATCGAGCCCGCTGCTGCAGCTGTTGCAGTTGCTGCTCCTGCAGCTGGTGGTGAGGCTGCAGCTGAAGTTAAGGACTCTTTCGATGTAGTATTGAAGAGTGCCGGTTCAGCTAAGCTCGCTGTAGTAAAGGCTGTTAAGGAAGCTTGTGGTCTTGGCTTGAAGGAAGCTAAGGACTTGGTAGACGGCGCACCTAGCACTTTGAAGGAAGGTATGCCTAAGGCTGATGCAGAAGCTTTGAAGAAGACTCTCGAAGAAGCTGGTGCAGAAATCGAACTGAAGTAATTTTAATCCCTTATATGGGTAATCCGGTAAAGAATCCTCTGGTAGAGGGTTCTTTACCTTTTTGTGTCTATAACTATCAATAAGGTAAATTAATTAATAAGCTGATGTCCTCTAATCTAGTCAATCAGAGAGTAAATTTTGCATCTGTCAAGAATCCCATGCCTTATCCGGATTTTCTTGATGTGCAATTGAAGTCCTTTAAGGATTTCCTGCAGTTGGATACTCCGCCTGAACTGCGCAAAAACGATGGTCTGTATAAAGTGTTCTCAGAGAACTTTCCTATTGCAGATACCCGTAATAATTTTGTCTTAGAGTTTTTGGATTACTATATTGATCCGCCGCGCTATTCTATAGAAGAGTGTTTAGAGCGGGGGCTCACTTACAGTGTCCCTTTGAAGGCAAAGTTAAAATTGTACTGTACAGATCCTGATCATGAGGATTTCGACACGGTTATTCAGGATGTGTTCCTGGGATCCATTCCTTACATGACTGACAATGGAACCTTTATCATCAATGGTGCTGAACGTGTTGTCGTTTCACAGTTGCACCGTTCACCGGGTGTGTTCTTTGGTTCCAGTATACATGCCAACGGAACACAGTTGTATTCTGCCCGTATTATTCCGTTCAAAGGTTCCTGGATTGAGTTCGCTACGGATATCAACAATGTGATGTATGCTTACATCGACCGTAAGAAGAAGTTACCTGTGACGACATTGTTGCGTGCTTTCGGCTTCGAGAATGATAAGGATATCCTTGAGATTTTTAATCTGGCAGAAGAGGTTAAGGTCACCAAGAACAACCTTAAGAAATTTCTGGGTCAGAAACTGGCTGCACGTGTATTGAAAAGCTGGGTAGAGGATTTTGTAGATGAAGATACCGGTGAAGTTGTTTCAATTGAGCGTAATGAGGTAATCCTTGATCGTGAAACTATCCTTGACGAGCAGAATATTGATGAGATCCTTGATAGTGGAGTGCCCAGTATACTTATTCATAAGGAAGAGGCTAATACTTCTGACTACTCAATCATCTTCAATACTTTGCAGAAAGACCCGAGTAACTCCGAGAAGGAAGCCGTTCTTTATATTTACCGTCAGTTGAGAAATGCTGATCCTGCTGATGATGCCAGTGCACGAGAGGTCATCAATAACTTGTTCTTCTCTGAGAAGAGATATGATTTGGGTGAGGTAGGACGATACAGAATCAACCGCAAACTGAACCTTTCTACAGAGATGGATGTTCGCGTGTTGACCAAAGAGGATATTATTGAGATTATCAAATATCTGATTGAATTGATCAACTCCAAGGCTGTTGTCGATGATATCGACCATTTGAGTAACCGTCGTGTACGTACCGTAGGTGAGCAGTTGAGTAATCAGTTTGCCATCGGTTTGGCACGTATGAGCAGAACGATCCGTGAGAGAATGAACGTCAGAGATAATGAGGTGTTCACACCGACGGATCTGATCAATGCCAAGACTATCTCTTCTGTGATCAATTCATTCTTCGGTACCAATGCCTTGTCACAGTTCATGGACCAGACCAACCCGTTGGCGGAGGTAACGCACAAGCGTCGTCTTTCAGCATTGGGACCTGGTGGTTTGTCACGTGAGCGTGCCGGCTTCGAGGTTCGTGACGTACACTATACCCATTATGGTCGTCTTTGTCCGATTGAGTCTCCTGAAGGTCCTAATATCGGTTTGATTTCATCATTGTGTGTTTACGCCAAGATTAATGATCTGGGCTTTATTGAGACCCCTTACCGTAAGGTAAATAACGGAGTCGTTGATTTATCTTTGGAAACCGGTATTGAATATCTTACAGCAGAAGAAGAGGAAGGTCAGATCATCGGTCAGGGAAATGCACCGTTGAATGACGACGGTACGTTTATCCGTACGAAGGTTAAGTGTCGTCAGGATGATGATTATCCTGTTGTACCCCCAGAGGAAGTTAACCTTATGGATGTGGCTCCTCAGCAGATTGCTTCAATTGCAGCTTCTTTGATCCCGTTCCTTGAGCATGACGATGCTCACCGTGCATTGATGGGATCAAACATGATGAGACAGGCTGTGCCTTTGTTGCGCAGCGAATCTCCGATTGTCGGTACAGGTATTGAAAAGCAGGTATGTGAAGATTCACGTACCATGATTACAGCCGAAGGTGATGGTGTGATCGAATATGTGGATGCAACCACAATCCGTATATTATATGATCGTACGGAAGAAGAAGAATTTGTAAGCTTTGAGCCTGCATTGAAAGAATACCGTATTCCTAAATTCCGTCGTACTAACCAGAACATGACTATTGACTTGCGTCCGATTTGCGACAAGGGTCAACGTGTAAAGGCCGGAGATATTCTGACTGAAGGATATTCTACCCAAAATGGTGAGTTGGCATTAGGAAAGAACCTGTTGGTGGCATACATGCCATGGAAGGGTTACAACTATGAGGATGCTATCGTATTGAACGAAAGAGTCGTTCGCGAGGATATCCTGACTTCTGTACACGTAGAAGAGTTCTCTTTGGAAGTACGTGAGACGAAGCGCGGAATGGAAGAGTTGACTGCTGATATTCCTAATGTCAGCGAAGAGGCTACCAAGGATCTGGATGAGAACGGTATTGTCAGAGTAGGTGCCCGTATCCAGCCGGGAGATATCATGATCGGTAAGATCACTCCGAAGGGAGAAAGTGATCCTTCACCAGAAGAGAAACTGTTGCGTGCGATCTTCGGTGACAAGGCAGGTGATGTGAAGGATGCTTCATTAAAGGCGTCACCTTCTTTGAGTGGAGTGGTTATTGATAAGAAACTCTTCTCACGTGCTATTAAGAGCCGTGCTGCCAAGGCTGCAGACAAACTGATCCTTCCGAAAATTGATGAGGAATTCAATAGCAAGGTAGATGATCTGAAAGCTATCCTGATTGACAAACTGTTGGAGTTGACCAAGAACAAGCCATGTCAGGGTGTCAAGGATTACATGGGTAGCGAGATTATTGCCAAGGGTGGCAAGATTACGGCTTCTGCGCTTGATGGTCTTGACTTTACAACCATACAGTTGAGTGACTGGACCGATGACGAGCATACCAATATGCTGATCTCCAAATTGATTATCAACTTCCTCAAGAAGTATAAGCTGTTGGATGCAGAGTTGAAGCGTAAGAAGTTTGCCATTACGATTGGTGATGAATTGCCTTCAGGTATCATCCAGATGGCTAAAGTCTACATTGCCAAGAAACGTAAGATCGGTGTAGGAGATAAAATGGCCGGTCGTCATGGAAACAAGGGTATCGTGTCCAAGATCGTGCGTCAGGAAGACATGCCGTTCCTTGCAGACGGAACTCCGGTAGATATCGTTTTGAACCCGTTGGGTGTGCCTTCACGTATGAACATTGGACAGATCTTCGAGACCGTATTGGGTGCTGCCGGCAGACAGTTGGGTGTGAAATTTGCCACACCAATTTTCGACGGTGCTTCTTTGGACGATCTTTGTGAATGGACAGACAAAGCCGGTTTGCCACGTTACTGTTCAACCCAGCTTTATGATGGAGCAACAGGTGAGAAGTTCGACCAGTTGGCAACTGTAGGTATCGCTTACATGCTTAAGCTCGGTCACATGGTTGAAGACAAGATGCATGCCCGTTCAATCGGTCCGTACTCTTTGATTACGCAGCAGCCTTTGGGTGGTAAGGCACAGTTCGGAGGTCAGCGTTTCGGAGAGATGGAGGTTTGGGCTATCGAGGCCTTCGGTGCATCACACGTTCTTCAGGAGATTCTGACTATCAAGTCTGATGATGTGGTTGGACGTTCTAAGGCGTACGAGGCAATTGTGAAGGGTGAGCCTATGCCTACACCGGGTATTCCGGAGTCACTTAATGTCTTGCTTCATGAGTTGAGAGGTTTGGGATTGAGTGTGACACTTGAATAATACAGATAAAACTCTTTAAATAATATACACATGGCTTTTAGAAAAGAATCTAAAATAAAGAGTAATTTTACGAAGATAACCATCGGATTGGCTTCACCGGAAGAAATCCTGGAAAATTCGTTCGGCGAAGTATTGAAGCCGGAAACCATAAACTACCGTACTTACAAGCCTGAACGTGACGGTTTGTTCTGTGAGCGTATTTTCGGTCCGACAAAGGATTATGAATGTCATTGCGGAAAGTACAAAAGAATACGTTATAAGGGCATTGTCTGCGACAGGTGCGGTGTGGAAGTCACTGAAAAGAAAGTGCGTCGTGAGCGTTCCGGACACATTCAGCTGGTTGTACCGGTTGCACATATCTGGTATTTCCGCTCATTACCCAATAAGATCGGATATCTGTTGGGTATCCCGACCAAGAAGCTTGATGCTGTCATCTATTATGAACGTTACATCGTCATTCAGCCGGGTGTGTTTGCAGAGGACGGATTGGCAGAGTTGGATCTGTTGACAGAAGATGAATATCTGGACCGTCTGGAGCAGCTTCCGAAGGAGAACCAGTATCTGGAAGATTCAGATCCTAACAAGTTCATTGCCAAGATGGGAGCAGAGGCAATCTATGATTTGCTTTTGCGTCTGGATCTGGACAAATTATCATACGAATTGCGTGACCGTGCCAATGCGGATTCTGCACAGCAGCGCAAGAATGAGGCACTCAAACGCTTGCAGGTTGTCGAGTCATTCCGTGCCAGCCGTGGACGTAATAAGCCGGAGTGGATGATCATGAAGATTTTGCCGGTTATTCCACCCGAACTTCGTCCGTTGGTACCGTTGGATGGAGGCCGTTTTGCCACTTCAGATTTGAATGACCTGTACAGACGTGTCATCATCCGTAACAACCGTTTGAAACGACTGATTGAGATCAAGGCTCCGGAAGTGATCCTGCGTAATGAAAAACGTATGTTGCAGGAAGCTGTGGACAGCTTGTTTGATAACTCACGTAAGTCAAGTGCGGTGAAGACTGATGCCAACCGCCCGTTAAAGTCTTTGTCTGACTCATTGAAGGGTAAGCAGGGACGTTTCCGTCAGAACCTGTTGGGTAAGCGTGTGGACTATTCAGCCCGTTCGGTTATTGTGGTAGGTCCTGAATTGAAGATGGGTGAATGTGGTTTGCCTAAACTGATGGCTGCAGAACTTTATAAACCGTTTATCATCCGCAAGCTTATTGAGCGTGGTATTGTCAAGACGGTGAAATCAGCCAAGAAGATTGTCGATCGTAAGGAGCCGGTAATCTGGGATATTCTGGAATACGTAATGAAAGGTCATCCCGTACTGCTGAACCGTGCGCCGACATTGCACCGTTTGGGTATCCAGGCATTCCAGCCTAAGATGATCGAAGGTAAAGCCATTCAGTTGCACCCGTTGGCATGTACGGCGTTCAATGCCGACTTTGACGGTGACCAGATGGCCGTTCACTTGCCTTTGAGTAATGAGGCTATTCTGGAAGCACAGATCCTGATGTTGCAGTCCCACAATATCCTTAACCCTGCCAACGGTGCGCCTATTACCGTGCCTTCTCAGGATATGGTGCTTGGTTTGTATTATGTCACCAAGTTGCGTCCGGGTTCTTTGGGCGAGGGACTGACCTTCTATGGACCGGAAGAAGCTATCATCGCTTACAATGAAAAGCGTGTCGATATTCATGCACCGGTCAAGGTAATCGTTACTGATCTGGATGAGAACGGTGCTTTGGTCAAGAAGATGGTTGAAACTTCTGTAGGTCGTGTGATCGTGAATGAGATCATACCTGAGGAAGTTGGCTATTTCAATGATATCATTTCCAAAAAGACACTGCGTGGTATCATCAGTGATGTAATCAAGACCGTAGGTGTGGCTCGTGCTTGTGAATTCCTCGACGGAATCAAGAACTTGGGTTATAAGATGGCTTACGATGGTGGTCTGTCATTCAACCTTGGTGATATCATCATTCCGAAGGAGAAGGAAGAACTTGTTCGTCGTGGTAACGAAGAAGTAGAGCGTATTACCAATGATTACGGTATGGGTTTCATCACAGACAACGAACGTTACAATCAGGTTATCGATACCTGGACTCACGTCAACAATGACCTTTCAAAGATTTTGATGAAGACCATGAAGGAAGCCGATCAGGGATTCAATGCCGTATACATGATGTTGGATTCCGGTGCCCGTGGTTCTGCCGGTCAGATCAGCCAGTTGTCCGGTATGCGTGGTTTGATGGCCAAGCCGCAGAAAGCCGGTGCAGAAGGCGCACAGATCATCGAGAACCCGATCCTTTCTAACTTTAAGGAAGGTATGAGCGTGTTGGAGTACTTTATCTCAACCCACGGTGCCCGTAAAGGTTTGGCCGATACGGCCTTGAAGACAGCCGATGCCGGTTATCTGACTCGTCGTCTTGTGGATGTTTCACATGATGTGATCATTACAGAGGAAGACTGCGGTACTTTGCGCGGATTGGTATGTACGGCATTGAAGAATGGTGATGAAGTGATTTCTTCACTTTACGAACGTATTCTCGGACGTGTATCTGTACACGATATTATACATCCTACTACCGGTAAGCTGATTGTTGCCGCTGGTGAGGAAATTACGGAAGACAAGGCACAGGAGATCGAGGATTCTCCGATCGAGAGTGTAGAGATCCGTTCAGTGCTGACGTGTGAGAGCCGCAGAGGTGTATGTATGAAGTGTTACGGTAGAAACCTTGCAACCAGCCGTATGGTACAGAAGGGCGAGGCTGTCGGTGTGATTGCAGCCCAGTCAATCGGTGAGCCGGGTACACAGTTGACATTGCGTACGTTCCACGCCGGTGGTGTGGCTGCCAATGCAGCTGCCAATGCAACCATTATTGCCAAGTATGATGCAAAGGTTGAATTTGAGGAATTGCGTACTGTAGATATTACGGATGAGACCGGAGCACCTGCCAAGATGGTAGTAGGTCGTTTGGCTGAAGTCCGTTTTGTCGATGTAAATACCGATATCGTTCTGTTTACGCAGAATGTACCTTATGGTTCTACTTTGTATGTATCAGAAGGTGATAAGGTTGAAAAGGGCAAGGTAATTGCCAAGTGGGATCCGTTTAATGCGGTTATCGTAACGGAAACTCCGGGTAAGATCTTGTTTGAGGATGTTGTAGAAGGTATGACTTATCGTGTTGAATCAGATGAAACTACTGGTTTGCGCGAAATCATTATTACAGAACCCAAGGATAAGACCAAAGTGCCTTCAGCTCATATCATGGATGAGAACGGTGAGTTGATCCGTACTTATAACTTCCCGATCGGTGGTCACGTCGCTGTAGAAGACGGTCAGATCGTGAAGGCCGGTGATGTACTTGTCAAGATTCCGCGTGCGGTTGGTAAGGCAGGTGATATCACGGGAGGTCTTCCACGAGTTACCGAGTTGTTCGAGGCTCGTAATCCTTCTAATCCGGCTGTGGTATCAGAAATCGATGGTGAGATCACCATGGGTAAACTGAAACGTGGTAACCGTGAGATCATCGTGACATCCAAACTCGGTGAGGTCAAGAAGTATCTGGTACCATTGTCTAAGCAGATCCTGGTACAGGAAAACGACTATGTACGTGCTGGAACTCCGTTGTCTGACGGTGCCATTACTCCGGCCGACATCCTTGCTATCAAGGGTCCGACTGCGGTTCAGGAATATATCGTGAACGAAATTCAGGATGTGTACCGTCTGCAGGGTGTGAAGATCAATGACAAGCACTTCGAGGTTATTGTCCGTCAGATGATGCGTAAGGTTCAGATTGACGAACCGGGAGATACCCGCTTCCTGGAACAGCAGATTGTAGACAAACTGGATTTCTCAGAGGAGAACGATCGTATCTGGGGTAAGAAAGTGGTAACGGATGCCGGTGACTCGGAAACAATGCAGGCCGGTATGATAGTAACAGCCCGTAAGTTGCGTGATGAGAACTCAATGCTCAAGCGTAAAGACCTTCGTCAGGTACAGGTTCGTGATGCGGTTCCTGCCACATCAACTCAGATCCTGCAGGGTATTACCCGTGCAGCATTGCAGACTTCAAGCTTCATGTCGGCAGCATCCTTCCAGGAAACGACCAAGGTATTGAATGATGCCGCAATCAACGGAAAGACCGACAAGCTCGAAGGTATGAAGGAGAATGTGATCTGTGGTCACCTCATTCCGGCCGGTACAGGTTTGCGTGAGTTTTCCAAGATTGTGGTAGGCTGCAAGGATGAATATGATCGTCTGATGGCCAACCGCAAGTCCATACTCGATTTGGATGAGCAATAATGAGATCGTATCGTAAAGAGGGATAAACAGTTCGTTGGTTCCTGTTTACGTGACAAGTATGAAAGTTACCCAAGTTTATACCGTTTGGTATATTCTTGGGTATTTTCGTATCATAGAACTGGATTACAGGAGATAATCATGTGACCTTATGCAGATTTATTCAGAAAATAACAGGCTTGAAAATAAAATTCTGTAACTTTAACCCCTTGATTGTCTAAAGGTCATATCAGTTTTATCTGTTGGTATTGTATCTTTTCATATTATTGATAACTTGAAGTCTTATGAAAAACCAAATAAAAATGAAGAAAATATTGAGTAGTCTTATTCTGCTGGCTGTTAGTGTCAGCAGTAGTCTGGCCGCAAAGGTCAATGAGGAGTTTTCCATCACAGTGGATGGATTGACCCGGAAATATATACTTTATGTACCCGATAATGTAACAGCCAATTCTCCGTTGGTATTTTCATTGCACGGAGCGTCCGGACATGATACCGACCGTTCGCCTTTCCGTACGTCTGTGGCGGATGCAGAAGGATGTATCGTTGTTTATCCGCAAGGTGAGAACCAGTATTTTCCTGTGTTTGGCGGCAGTATTCCCGGTTGGAATGCAACGGGAGAGACCAATGAAGATCTTCGGTTCTTTAAGGCGATCATCGAACAGGTCGCTTCGGAATATCCGGTAGACCGTTCACGCATTTATTGTTGCGGCTTTTCAAATGGGGGAATGATGACTTATTCCAATGCCAGCTCGGCAGCCGATATTTTTGCAGCTTTTGCTTCAATAAGCGGTTTCCAACTCAATGAATTCCATCACCGTCCTACAGGTGCCCGTCCGGTTCCTTTTCTGCATATTCACGGAAAGGCCGATGATTTCGTGAAATATTCCTGTATGCCGGTCATTCGTGACAATATGGTGGCTCGTAACGGTTGTCATCCGCTACCTCAGGTTACGACAGTAGAAGGGCAGTACCGTTGCAGTATTTATGAAGCCGGTGAGGGCGGTTTTCCTTATGTCTATTATGAAATAGACGGCATGGGGCATAATGATTACACGGATAAGACCCCTGATGGAAATTCGGCACAGACCATGTGGAATTTCATGAGTCAGTATACGTTGGAGGATCAATGTGACACCACTTTGAAATGGCGGCTTAATATCGATACGGAAGGTTTTGAACCAAGGGAACATAATTGGAAGGTCAGTGCAGATGAGACCAGATATGTTTATGGTACGCCTAAAAAAGCGAATAACGCCGATAATAACGTGTATACTTCTCTGCAGTTTGAGAAAGGAAACTACAGACTTACTTTTGAAGCGACGGGTGAATCCGGTCATAAGATGTATGTCATGGTAGAGACTCTGGATGGTTCTTCCGTTCTTTTCTGCAAGTCAGGTGAGGTGGGCAAGAAAGTTGTCATACCGTTTGAGGTTCCTGAATACACAGAATATAAGATGACGATTGTCAAGACCTCTTCGGATGACCGTTTTACGGCTTTTGCCATTCATTCGACTGATGGACCGGTTCCTGCCGAAAATTGTGAGGATGATGTTTTGCCGGAGGAAATTCCGGGACAGGAAACGGGGCATTTGATAGAGATCCCACAGGATCAGGGAACTCAATATGATAATTTTGCCCGTACGGCTTTTGTGCCGGGGCAAGATTACAATACCTATACGGCCAGTGGAGACTTGCAGATTGCTTTCAAAATGATGGACATCGACGTGAAGGATTGTGATTATGTGCTGGTCAGGTTTGCCGAGCCGGTAGCTGCCGGTTGGAAACTGGCATTCTGGGAAGGTAATAGTCTGACAGATGTACCCGAAGGTGCTGTAGAATATAAATTCGAACTGGAACCATCTATGTTGTCTTCGGGAATTCTGCCACAAATCTGTATGATGACTTTTTTCGGTGGGTATACGGCTCCGTTAGCGGCCAAAGTAGAAGGCGTTTACAAGCATAGTCTTCTTGATGATCCGGCATCCGTCAGCGTGGTCAATAGTGATGATGCTGCGTCAGCTGTTTGTTACACGTTTTCCGGCACGCGTCTCACGTCTTTGCGAAAGGGACTCAATATCGTAAAGGCGGACAATGGAACAGTCAAGAAAGTGATGGTCAAATGATGGGTTCCAGCCTTTAAGGAACAGGGGATTAAACGCTAGAACTGCTTTTTTGAGTGTTGTGTTTATAAGGCCGTGATATATAGTCTTTTCATGATAAGGTGATAATAAATTTGAATTTGTTCAAAAAACACCTAATTATCCCGATTATTTATCAAAACTTTTTGATTTAAAGTATAAGATGTATATCTTTGCGCCCAATAACCAAATATAAGAAACATGAAAAGAACATTCATTTTGTTGCCGTTGTTTGTCAGTGGTCTGTTACTGACCGGTTGCGTCAGTAAGAAAAGTTTTGCTGACTTGCAGTCTAAAAACGAGTTGCTGAAAAATGAAAATGTAGAATTACGTAAAGCCAATCAAAGTGCGGAAGTAGAGTTGGCCGGTTATAAGGCTAACGTGAAGAGCCTTGAAGAGCGTCTTGAAGAAGCCCGCAAGAACAACGAGGAACTCCGCAAATCATATACTGCCCTGCAGGGATCTTTGGATCAGAGCCTTCAGCAGAATTCTCAGGGTAACATCAACATCTCAAAATTGGTGGACGAGATCAATGCTTCCAACCGTTTTATCAAGCAGTTGGTAGAGGCCAAGTCAAAGTCAGACTCATTGAATATGGTGCTGACCAACAATCTCACCCGTTCTCTTAGCAATGATGAGTTGAAGGAAGTGGATATCAAGGTCCTGAAGGGAGTGGTTTACATCTCTTTGGCGGATAATATGCTGTATAAGTCCGGAAGCTATGAGGTCAACGAACGTGCCGGCCAGACATTGAGCAAGATTGCCAAGATTATTACCGACTATAAGGACTATGATGTATTGGTAGAAGGCAATACCGATCCTGTGCCTATTTCACGTCCAAACATCAGAAACAACTGGGACTTGAGTACATTGCGTGCTTCTTCAGTTGTGCAGGTGTTGCAGAATCAGTATGGTGTAGATCCTAAGCGTCTGACAGCAGCAGGACGTGGTGAATATAATCCGATTGCAGATAATGATACAGAACTGGGTCGTCAGCGCAACCGTCGTACGCAGATCATCATTACGCCTAAGTTGGATCAGTTCATGGATCTGATAGACAAGGCTCCCGATACGGAAGAGTCACAGTCCTTAGGTGAATAAGTTTTGATATGGAATAATTTCAAGAAATCAGATAGAAAAGGAGAGGCTTAAAGAGGCTTCTCCTTTTGTTTTTTCGCTGCAGGTATCAGTTACCAGGTAGACGGTTTTGTTTCAATATCCTCCCTCATAACACTATACGCTGATAGCTGACCGTTCAGATAAATGGGAGATAAGCCAGAGTGTGATTTAATGATAAAAGTTAATAAATGTAAAATTGGGAGGGTGAAAAATTTTTGCTAACTTTATCACAGTAATATGTTGAGATCGGACTGATGAAGGGTTCTTTGTATTAAATATCCGGAAAATGGGTAGGTGGAATCGAATTCATAATTTTGTTACGGTAGGCATATAGATATTTGAATATTAACCTTTAAATATTACAGCTATGAGAAAATGGTTATTGGGCTTTTTCCTGTTGTTTGCCGGGTTGGCCCACGCACAGTTTTTCAGTACTCAGAAGGGTACAAAGCTTTATTATAAAAGTGAAGATTACAATGATGGTAAACATCAGGTTACTACGGATACAGTCCTTATAAAGGAGGTCTATACCCGTGGAGATACTCTGATGGTGAAACAGGAAAATCTGGGACGTGAATCGGAACTATTGGAAGGAAACGAGATCTTTACGTTTAGTCTGGCAAAGGATGGCATAACGCATCTGTCTTTTATGAATGCCCGTGATGGAGTAGGGCTTATTAAGGAGAATTTCATGAAAGGTTTTCAGGATATGGAATTGACGGGCGGTTTGAAAAAGACACCAGATGAGCGTGAGGCTGATTTCAGGGAGTATCAGAAACACGTCAGTTGTGAAGGTGACGTCAGTCTTTCTCTTAATCCCAAGGCACAGAAAGGTGATAAACTTCCGGAAACGAAGTTCCAATATAAGTTGGGACCGGTCAGTATGCGTGCGGCTATTGATAAGGGTTTGGTGGAAGGTTTTGAATCTGTGACAACTCCTGTTGGTACATTCAAATGCCTTAAAATAACATACCGTATGCAGTATAAGATCATGTTCTTCTCCGAGAAAGTCTATGTCACGGAATGGTATGCTGAGAATATCGGTTTGGTCAAGAGAGTGGAAACCGATAAGAAAGGCAAAGTCCTTTTCAACAGTACTTTGATAAGGAAGTAGAATGAATGTCTTGTCTTCATAAGCTGGACAAAATGGTTTTTGTTCTTGTTTATTCTGTAATTTCCACCACCCGATACCGGTTGCCCTCCCGCGTATGGCGCCTTTCCACACCGGCCGCCATGACCGCACGGGCAAACATC
>OOCB01000588.1_pt1 | contig 57355 bp, 54 predicted proteins | sample 1671351 | NCBI WGS metagenome assembly OOCB01 (sample SAMN06348148, study PRJEB24527) | human gut metagenome | biome: human gut; feature: ankylosing spondylitis patient; material: feces | host: Homo sapiens | place: China | collected 2015-10 | reverse complement strand
TGGTATTCTACACGAGTAGACAGCTAATGTCAAGAGGGAAGGTATAAAAAATCGCCCGGACCCGGCTGGCCGGGTTCGGGCGATGAAAAGATGTTCTTAGAACTCTCTCGCGTCGAGCTGGAGGGTGTAATGGATGTCGTGGGCTTTTTCTTCGTCGGTGTACTTGCGGAGGGTGTTGATGGTCTGGCCGCCGTGGAACTTGCGGTCATTGACATCCTCCGTCGTGCCCATGACGGTGACGTTCAGCTGACGATGACGGGCGCGGACGTGATCCCAGTCGATGAAGTAGATGTGCGCGAACTCGCCGCCGTCGAGAACACCGTCCTTGATGGTCATGGTCTCGCTGCGGCCGAAGAAGACGGAGCGCAGGTGGCCGTCGGTGTTCATGCTGGTGTAGTCGCCCGGCTCATTGACGTAACGGCCGAACTGCGTATGGATGGGGCCGGGGTGACGGTACTGATGCTCCTCGGCGAAGTCGGGGATCATCTTGCGCATGATGTCGAGCAGGTCGTGCTGCAGGTATTCCAGATCGAACGAGTCGATGTCGTGGGAGCACTCCTGGATCATGACGGAGCAGGTGGTGTGATGGGACGCGATGCAGACCGTGCCGTTTTTGATGCCGGATTCCTTGACGATCTCAACGACCTCACGGGAGACATCGTGGAAGGTGGGGATCCACCCACGGGACTGCAGCTCGAGTTCTTTCTGATAAACCTTGAATTCCATTGTGTTTGACCTCCAAATCAATTTGTTATATATTATTTTGTATGTCTTTCATCCCAAGCCCTGCGCACGGCGGCGATCATCTCATCGACCATGGCCGCGCGGTCGGCTGCCTTGGCAACGCCGGAGGAAGAACCGGTCGCGTCAGCGCCTGCGATGATGGTGTTATAAACGTCCTGCCCGTTGGAAATACCGGCGGCGGTCAGCACCAGAATGTCGGGGTTGACCTCCTTGACGCCGCGGCTGGCAGCTTCCACATACTCCGGGCCGCTGGTAAGGCCCGTGCCGATCAGCTCACTGGGCTCAGCCACGATGATATCGGGGTTCAGCTTGGCGATCATGCTGGCTTCCACGATGGAGTCCGCGCAGACGATGGTGGTCAGGCCGACCTCCTTGGCGCGCTCGATCGTCTTTTTCAGGACGCCCAGCGTCAGCGGCTTTTCCACATGATTGAGCATGACGCCCTCTGCGCCTGCGGCGACCAGCGATTCCGGCAGAATGTCGGCAAGGCCGCGTCCCGGCTCCAGCGGGTCCATGTGCGGGGCAAAGACGTGGATATGCTTCGTGGCGGCTTTGACCGCGCTGATCGAGACGATCGGCGTGGTGAAAATGATATCGACGCCGTATTTCTCAGAGGCTTTGTCGGCAGCGATGGCAAGGTCGACAACGTCCTGCCCGTAGAGGTAGGATTTCGGCCCGATCTCGAAAAACGGCGTGCGGATGGTATGCTGGTTCATACGGTCACCTCATTTCCTTGGATAGTCTGATTATAAACTATATTTTCGTGAACGTCAATTATATTTGTCTATTTCTGCGTTTTACACAAAATGCGGCGTAAAAACTAGTTAAACGCAAAAATTTATTCCTTGAAAGCAAATAATATTTGTGCTACACTGTTCGCAGAACAAATTTCAGGAGGAATATTCTGTGAAAGTGGAATCCATTCAGGCAGCAAAGTCCGCGTATGACATTGAAGCGCAGTGCATTCAGGAGATGAAGAATTATTTCGACGAGGTCGCGTTTGCGCGGGCAGTGCATTTGCTGGCGCAGGCCCCGCGCATCGGCGCTGCAGGCTGCGGGCATTCGGGCATCATCTGCCAGCACTTCGCGCATCTCATGTGCTGCATCGAGCGCCCGGCGCGGTTCATCTCCCCGGCGGAAGCCGTCCACGGCGCGACGGGCTTTCTGCAGAAGGGAGACGTGATGGTCTTCGCCTCCCGCGGCGGCAAGACGAAGGAATTACTTCCCATCGTGGACATCTGCAAGGCCAAGGGCGTGTCGATCATCACGGTGACGGAGAATCTGGAATCGCCGCTGGCGCAGGCGGCGGACGTCGTGCTCAAGCAGCACGTGAACCGCGAAACGGATAAGTGGAACGCGCAGGGCACGACGTCCACGACGGCTCTGTGCATGATCTTCCACGCGCTGCAGGCAGCGCTCATCGAAGAAACAGGCTATCAGGCGGAACAATTTGCCCTCATCCATCCGGGCGGAGCGGTCGGCGAACGGCTCAATCATAAATCTCTATCATAAAGCACCATAAAAGGACGTGTAACCTATGGCAGCAAGCAGACTAAAAATTGACATTCGCAGAAAGAAAATTCTGGAGCTTTTGGCGCAGAACGGACAGGTGGCGGTCACGGAGCTGAGTGAGCTCTTAAACGCGACGCAGACGACCATCCGCACGGATCTGGACACGATGGCGGCAGAAAATCGACTCATGCGTATTCCCGGCGGCGCGATCGCTGTCCCTGCGCAGCCGGTACAGCCGCCTGTGCAGGAGGCCGCTCCGGACGCGCTTGCCGCGCAGAAGCGCGCCATTGCTGCCAAGGTGCTATCACACATTCAGGACGGCGATACGCTGTTTCTCAATTCCGGCTCGACCACGCTGCGCGTGGCCGAGGCGCTCTGCGCCCGCAAGCGCCTTTGCGTCGTGACCAATTCCATCCGCGCGGCGCAGGTTTTGGCCGGATACCCGGAAACGCACGTCGTTCTGCTGGGCGGTGAGATCAACGCGATCTACGGCTTTACGTTCGGTGATGACGCCGTGCAGCAGCTTGGGCGCTATCAGCCTGCATGGGCGATTTTATCCGTGGACGGAGTGAACGCTGCGCAGGGCATCACGACCTATCATGCGGAGGAAGCGATGGTCAACCGGGTCATGCTCCAGCAGGCGCACCGGACAATTATCGCCGCCGACCGCCGCAAGGTTGGACGTGCGGGCTTCACCGGCATCTGCCATTTGGATAATCGGTTCACAGTCATCACGGACAGCGGGGCCAAACCGGAGGAACTGGACGAGATCCGCGCGACCGGCGCGGCTGTGGAGGTCGCAGAGGAAGTATGAAAACAAAGCTGCGCCCTGGATGGGTGCTGGCGCTGCTCTGCACGGTGCTGTTTTTTTACGGGTTTTATCTCGGCGGCGTGCAGCTTGTCATCAGCGAGGTCTCGCGCGAATACGGCCAGAATGCCGCAGGCATGGGCGGGCTAGTGGCGGCGCAGCATATTGCGGCGGTCGTGCTGCCGGTCGTGCTGGGCGCGCTGGCGGACCGGATCGGGAAAAAGCCGGTGCTGTGCATCTTCGCGGCGGTTTTCGCAGCGGGCTGCTTTCTGGCGGGACTTTCTAAAAATCTCGGCGTGTATGTGATTGGCGCGGTTTGCGTCGGCGCGGGCTACAGCGTGTGCGAAAGCGTATCGTCCGCCGTTTTATCCGAGCTGGACGCGGAGAAGGGCGCGCGCTATATCAATCTGTCACAGGCGCTGCTCTCGCTCGGCGCGGTGATCAGCCCGTTTCTGGTGCAGTGGCTGCAGAAAAGTCGCCATGCAAGCTGGCGGCTGCCGTTTCTGATCTGCGCGGCAGCCTATACGCTGCTGGCATTGCTGCTTTTGCTCACGGTGTTCCCGAAACGGCAGACCGTCATGCAGAAGGAAGCAACGGCACGAACGAACTTTTTTGCCTCACGCGCGTTCCGGCTGCTGTTTTTCTCGATTTTGCTGTACGTCGGGCTGGAAAACGGCATCAGCTATTTTGCCGAGAGCCTGTTTTCCGTGCACCTGTCGGCGGGAGATCTCGCAGCCGCTGCGATCTCCGCCTATTGGATCGGCATGACCGTTTCCCGGATGCTGTTCAGCGCTGTCCTGCGTGACCCGAAGAAAACACTCGTCGGCTGCTTTCTGGCAAGCGCAGCGTTCCTGCTGGCGCTGGCCGTGTCTAAAAATCCCACGGTATCGCTCGTGTGCTGCTTTGCGGCAGGTTTCTCCTACGGCCCGATCTGGTCCACACTCGTCGCGCAGGCGACCGGGCTTTTCCCTGAAGCCAGCGCTGGCGCGGCAGGCGTCATGAGTGCAGGCTGCGGGATCGGCGGGATGCTCGCACCGGTTCTGATGGGCGCGGTGTGCGATGCTGCCGGACTTTCTGCTGCGTTTGGCATATTGACTGCAATGGCAACTGCCGGAATGATCCTTTGTGCGTGCCTGCGGAAATCAGAACTGTAGCGCAAATGATATGCAGCAGTATTTGCATTGCTTTTGCGCTTTTGTTATAATGGCGGTATCGCAGATGAGCGGAGGCAGGATCTATGGCAAATCTTAAGGATATCGCAGCGGAACTTGGCGTCAGTATTTCGACAGTTTCCCGTGCTTTGAACGGGAGCAGTGAGATCAGCTACAGTGTCACCGAGGAGGTGCGGGCCTGCGCGGATCGACTGGGATATAACGTGCAGGCACGGCGCAGAGCCGGAACGGTTGACAGCAACACTGCGGGGATTATTGTCCCTGAAATTACCTCTGATTACTATGCCCAGTTGATCCAGTTGGCAAAAAAGGCGCTGACGGCCAAGGGATACTCCACGATCATCAAGCTGACGGAGTTTAAAACGTCCGAGATGGTGCAGGCTATCTCCTCCATGAGTCAGATTCAGGTGCAATGCTTACTGATTATCATGGATACGGAAGAAGCTATGAATACGCAGATTGTCAACGCGATGCGCCGATGCAGCAGCAACATTATGCTGATCACTTCAAAATACTATCCGCTTCACGAGTTTGATTGCATCTATCTGGATGAATACAGTGGAATTGTCATGGGTATCCAGCATTTGAAGCAGCGCGGCTATACACGGATCGGATGCATCAGCGATAAAATCTCCGCAAGCCGGATCACCATCTTCAAGCAAGCGATGAAGCTGCTTGATATGCCGGTGGAACCGCAGTACATTTGCGTCGGCAGTGAACGGGCAGAAAACGGCGGCTATCTGCGGATGAAAGAGCTGCTTGCTATGAAGACACCGCCCGACGCGCTGTTTTGTGCCTATGACCAGATGGCAATCGGCGCGCTTCACGCCATGCATGAAAATAACCTGCACGCACCAGAAGATATGGCGATCATTGGATTTGACAATATCACCGTCTCCAAGTACATTGAGGGCGGCCTGACGACGATCGAAAACCCCTGCGAGGATATGATCTCAATCGCCGTCAGCATTCTGGACAAGCGTACGAAGAACCGGCGTGCGGCGCAGCAAATTGCGCTGCGTCCGAACCTGATCGTAAGAAGCACAACCTAGTACGCAAAATTTGCGGTATCAATACGCAAATTTCCGCAGTCTTTCCTTGACCTTTCTGCACATGACAGGATAGAATGAATTGTGCAAAGAAGGATAAAGGGAGGGCTGCGGTATGTTTTTAGGGATTGATCTTGGAAGTACAAATATCAAGGCAATACTGTTTGACGAGGAGATGCACGTTTGTGCCCAGCAAAGCCAGCCAGTTGTATATCTGCGAGAAAACAGATTTGTGGAATTTGACGCAGAAGCGTATTATCGCTCACTGCAGGCGCTGATCGCCAGTCTAGTAGCACAGGTGCCGAATGCGGGCATCACGCAAATCGCACTGACAGGACAGGCAGAATCGCTGGTCTGCGTAGATACGAATGGAAACACCTGCATGAATGCCATCTCGTGGATGGACGAGCGTTCACAAAAGCAATGTGAGACACTTGCTGCGCAGTTTGACGCAAAGATGTGCGCTCAGATCACTGGACAGCTGGCCGTTCTGCCGACGTGGCCTGCGAGCAAGATCCTGTGGCTGCGCGAGAACCGGCATGACGTGTTTTCCAGAACCGCAAAATTCGTGCTGCTGAAAGATTATATCGTGTATAAGCTGACCGGCAAGATGCTGGCAGATATGTCGATTGCAACGTTTACATTTTATTTTGATATCTATCGGAAGTGTTATTGGAAGCCGATGCTGGACGCTATTGGGATTGATGAAAGCCGTCTGCCACCCTTAGCGGAGCCATGTAGCATCGCGGGGCCTCTGACGGCGCAGGCCGCGGAAGCGATGGGGCTGCCGCAGCAGACGCTGGTCAACATCGGCACACTCGATCACTTTGCCGGTATGATTGGCACCGGGAATACCGCGCCCGGCGGAGTGACGCTTTCGACGGGAACGGTCATGGCGCTGGCCGTGATGGCGCGTGAGCCTGCAGTCAGGGATTGCGGCATTGCGCTGCATTACGGCTTTTTGCCGGACACCCACGTCATGCTGCCCGTGGCGGAATCCGGCGGCGTCAGTCTGGAGTGGTTCCGGCGGACGTGCATGGGCGATACATCCTATGAGGAGATGAACCGCGTACTTCTGGCACGCGCTGGGCAGACGCGGCAGCCCATCTTCCTGCCCTATCTGGTGGGAACGAACGCGCCGGAGTTTGACACCGACGCGACCGGCATGTTCTGGGGCCTTCGACAGGAGCATGACCGGTTTGATCTGGCACATGCGGTGATGGAGGGCGTTACGTTTATGCTGCGCCGGAATTGCGATGCGATCCGTGCCTCTGGAACTGAGCTGCGGCAGATTGTTGCGACCGGTGGCGGTGCAAAGAGCCCAGTCTGGTGTCAGCTTCAGGCGGATATCACCGGACTTCCGGTCGTCGTACCGCAGCAGACCGAAGCCGCCTGCCTAGGCGCAGCGATGGCAGCGGCAGTGTCAGCCGGCAGATACGCAGACTATACATCAGCGGCCAAAACCTGCGTTGCAGTCCGTGAACGCTATCTTCCACATCCGACGGCACTTCTCGAACGCCGGTACCGGCAGTTTGAACTTTTGTATCGCGCGGATATCGAAGCAGCGCGCATCGAATAATCGAATAATGGTATTCAAAACAGCTGCCTCCAAGCATGACGCTTAGGGGCAGCTGTTTTGAACCATGCGCGCAGAAAACCCGCCTGATATATATGTAATTGCTACGCAAAAAGCAAATTCAGATTTGGTCGAAATGCGAAAAGACGTTTTCGCAGATTTGTGGAAATTGACACATTGCAGCTGCTATCCAGTGCAGCTGTTATGGCGTTTTTTCTTTGTAAATTGAAATATTTTCTATATATTAGAAAATTATATTAAAATACTTGACTTTTTCATTTCTAAATAAAAATTTTCCTCACGAAATTCGGATTGCAATTATCGAAAAGTTTTTGCGTAAATCAACGCAATTTGCGTTGCGTGCGGTTGACGGAAACCGGTAGATTCAGTATCATGAATTCAGTCGCTTTGATAGGCACAATGTTTTCACATATTTCGGAGGAAACTACATGAAAAAGCAAGTTGGATTTGTGTGCTTCGGTGAAGTTAACACGCCAATCGAACGTCTGCGTATGAAGCATGACGAAGCGCTTGCCGTTTTGCAGGAGAGGGGCTACGAGTTACAGGATGCTGGTCTTGTGATTGATGATCCTGCCTATGAGACGGCAGATGCAGCGGCACAGAAACTAAAGGGCTTCGACATGGCCTGTCTGGTCGTCTGTGTTGCGGGATGGATTCCCACGCATGCGGTAATCCGCGTGACCGACGCTTTCCGCCATATCCCCATGCTCCTTTGGGGCCTGTGCGGCTGGCGGGAGAACGGCAGGATCATCACGACGGCGGAGCAGGCTGGTACAACTGCCCTGCGTCCAACATTTGAAGCGCTTGGATACAGCTTCAAGTATCTGTATAACGTGATTGGTCAGCCCTATCCCACGAAACGGATTGATGCGTACATTACAGCGTGTGCTGCGCAGAAGCAGCTGCGGACCCAGCGCATTGGCACGATGGGTTACCGTGATATGCTGCTCTACGGCACACAATACGAAGGAAATTCCATGCGTGCCCAAATTGGCATCGAAGTGGAACCTTTTGAGATGCTGGAGATGACCCAGCTTGCCGACACGATCTCGAAGGAAGAACTTGACGCAGGGATTGCTTATGTCCTGGAAAATTGGAGCTTTGAAAAGCCCTGTGACAAGTCTGTCATTGAAAACGGCGTACGTTATGCGCTGGCGATTAGCAAAAAAATCAAAGAACGCGGCTGGGATGCGTTGACGCTTATTGATGTCGATGGAATGAAAAAGCTGCTGGGGTTCCCACCGGCCATGGTTTTCATGCTGATCGGACATGAATTTGAGATCCCCACCATCCCCGAGAACGACGTAATGGGCGCGGTTACGCAGCTGATTATGAAGAATCTGACGGGGCAGAACGTTCCGTATCTGGAATATTACGAATTCTTTGAGGACAGCATGCTTGCCGGTGTTCCAGATTTCATTCCCGAAAGTGCAGCAGACGGCGGTACGCACGTACTTCCAGCAGCTTTCGGTCTGCTTAACACCTCACTTCTGAATGTGAGCAAGGTCAAGACTGGTTATGTGACCTGTGCGCGTCTGGCTTATATGAACGGAAAATACCGGATGCATGTCTACACCGGCGAGGCCAAGCAGCCGCCCGCATGGAACGAATACGGCTGGGACGATCCTGCGCCTCAACTGCCCAGCCTGCGGATCTACCCAGATTCGTGCACCGTCGAACAGTTTGCTCAGAATGTACTTTGCCAGCATGTGATCGTGGCATACGGCGATTATAGTGAGCATTTGCGTGATTTCTGCCGCTTGAACGGAATTGACCTGGTAATGTGAATTCCCTTTTGCCGTCAGATTCCCTGAATTTCATAGTCCAGCACAAAATGTTGTGCAAAAATATAAACGGAGGAAAAAGAAAATGAAAAAAATCGTATCCCTGCTGCTTGCTCTGATCCTGTGCGTTGCACTGATCGGCTGCGCAGCAAAAACGCAGGCCCCCAGCAGCAGTGACGCTGCAGACGCGAAATCCGAACTGATTGGCATCGTTCTCCCCACAAAAGAAGAATCCAGATGGCTCAACGACCAGAAATACTTCAACGAGATTTTCGGCAGCGATTACAACTATGAAATCCTGTTCAGCCAGAACAACTCCGCGACCGAAAAGACCAACGTTGAAACGCTCATCAGCAAAGGCGCCAAGATTATTGTCCTCTGCTCTTACGACGCAACTGCTTCTGCTGCGGCTGTCAACGACGCCAAGAAGGAAGGCATCACCGTCATCTCCTACGACCGTTTGATCATGGGCACGGATAAGCTCGACTATTACGTCACCTTCGACAGCTGCTCTGTCGGCAAGGCACAGGCTGAATATCTGATCCAGCAGGCCGGCAGCGAAAAGGGTATCAACCTCTATATGTATTCTGGCGCTCTGACCGACAACAACTCCGTGCTCTTCTTTGAGGGCGCATGGAGGGCGCTTCAGCCTTACATTGCCGATGGCACCTTTGTTGTCCGCAACTGCGACAAGGCTGTCGAGTTTAAGGATAAGAACGACCTGACCCGTGATGAGATGATCTCTATCATGCAGACCATCGACTCTGAATGGAACATGGCGACCTGTAAGGCGCTGGCCGAAGCACATCTGACTGCTGTCGGTGCGGACGCCAAGGGTAAGACCTTCGTTCTTGGCCCGGCAGACGATGACTGCTGCCGCGCACTGTCTGATGCGTTCCGCGCAGATCCCGATGTCACGAGCCTCACAATCACTGGTGCTGATGGCGTGGAAGCGTCCGTCCAGTATATCATTGACGGCAAGCAGTCTATGACGGTCTATAAGGATTCTCAGGCGCTTGTTCGTGGCACGAAAGCGATCGTCGATTCCCTGCTGGCTGGCGAAACGCCCAAGACCGACACCACCTATAACAATGATGCAATGGATGTTCCGACCGTGCAGGCCGACGTCGTAACTGTCACCGCCGATAATATTGCCGAGGTATTCTTTGACACTGGCGTGTACGATGGTTCGAAGTTCACTGGCTGGCAGAAGTGATTAGCCGACATCACAACTGAAGATACACAAGGGCCGGCATTACAGGCCGGCCCTTTCTACTATGGAAAGAGGCCAGAGGTGTTATTGTGAGTGAAATTCTTCTCCAAATGAAAAATATCTCCAAGTCCTTTCCCGGCGTCAAGGCACTTCAGAATGTGAATTTCTCCGTTCGTCGCGGGGAGATCCACTGCCTTGTCGGCGAGAATGGCGCGGGAAAATCCACTTTGATGAAGGTCCTGTCCGGCATTCATCAATATGGCAGTTATGAGGGCGGCATTATCCTAGACGGAAAGGTCATGCAGTTTCATAACATTAAAGAGAGTGAACTTGCCGGAATCGCCATTATCAACCAGGAACTTGCCCTTATTCCGGAGTTGAGCATCGCGGAAAACATTTTCTTCGGGCATGAACTGATGAAGGGCAAATGTATCGACTGGAACGAAACAGCCGTACAGGCGGCAGAATATCTGAAAAAAGTGCGTCTGAACGTCAACCCGCGTATGAAGCTGCGCGAACTGCGTGTTGGTAGCCAGCAGCTGGTGGAGATTGCGAAAGCACTTTCAAAACATGCCAAGCTGTTGATTCTGGATGAGCCAACATCATCCTTGAACGAGGAAGACAGTCAGAATCTGCTTTCTCTGCTGCGGGAACTCAAACAGCAGGACGTTACGATCATTATGATTTCGCACCGCCTCAAAGAGGTCGTTGCAATCGCAGACACTGTGACTGTCATCCGTGATGGTGCAACAATTTGTTCGATGGACGCATCCAAGCAGCGCATCACAGAGAGCGAGATTATCAAGTATATGGTCGGCCGCGAGATGGAAAACGTGTATCCCAAACGGGAAGCGCACACTTTCGGGCCGGAACGGTTCCGCATCAAAAACTGGTCTGTTTACGATCCGGCAGCCGGTCGTGAAATTCTTCATGACATCAATATGTATGTCCGCGAGGGAGAGATTGTCGGGCTGGCCGGCCTGATGGGGGCCGGTCGTACAGAGCTGGCGCTCAGTCTGTTCGGAAACACGCCGGGCTATCAGATTACAAGCGGCGAGCTTGTGATGGACGGCAAGCAGGTTCGCTTCCAGTCTTCCAGCGATGCCATCGACGCCGGTGTTGCATACGCGACCGAGGACCGGAAGCACAATGGTCTGGTGCTGATTCAGGACATTCGCTTCAATACCACCTTTGCCAACCTCAAGTCTCTGGTCAAAAACCACGTGATTCGTGAAAATGAGGAAATCGTTCAGGCAGAGAAACTGAAGCGGGATCTTGGAATTAAAGCGCCGTCCATCCAGCAGAAAACAGTCAATCTCTCCGGCGGTAATCAGCAAAAGGTCGTCTTGGCAAAGTGGATTTTCGCGAATCCGAAACTGCTGATCTTGGATGAGCCAACCCGCGGTATTGACGTGGGTGCCAAATTTGAAATTTACTCTCTCATGAATGAGATGGTCAAGCGCGGTATGTCGATTATTATGATCTCGTCCGAGCTCCTTGAAATTCTCGGCATGAGCGACCGCGTCTATGTCATGTGTGAGGGCCGTCTGACAGGCGAACTGCCGATTGAACAGGCGACAGAACAGTCCATTATGCGGCTGGCAACAAATACGGAGGAGAGCGTGTTATGACGAACCAAACAAAACGTGATGGGCTGGGCAATGAGATTGTCGGCCTGATGCGCAAAAATATCAGAAATTATGCCATGTATATTGCACTGGCAGTGATCTTTATTGTTTTTCAGATCTTAAGCAAAGGTGCGTTCCTGACGGCGCGGAATCTGACCAACCTGATCAACCAGACCGGTTATATTGCCGTCATGGCGGTTGGCATGACACTGGTTCTGATTATTTGCCAGATTGACCTTTCTGTCGGTTATGTAGCCGGCTTCCTCGGCGCATGCGCCGCTCAACTGCTGCTGCGCGGGATTCCGGCATGGCTGGCGATTCTGATCATCCTTGTGGCGGGCGCACTCATTGGCCTGATGCAGGGCCTTGTGATCGGTAAGATCGGTGTTCCTGCGTTTGTGACAACGCTTGCATGTGAGTTTATTTTCCGCGGACTTCTGACACTCGTTACAGAAGCCAGTGGTACCATCCCAGTTACTGACGAGGTCTTCAACAGTCTTTCTAACGGATTCCTGCCTGAGCTGTTCATGCTCGGTCAGTTGCACGGCCTGACCGTCATCGTCGGTCTGCTCGCAATCGTCGCCATCATCGTCTCGCAGATTCAGAAACGCAAAGAACTCAAAAAATATAATTTTGAGATCGTCTCCATGCCGATTTTTATCTTCAAAATTGTTTTCTTTATTGCGTTGATCGGCGCATTGACCTATGTACTTGCAGCCTACAACGGTCTGAGCTGGACAATTGTGATCGTTGCATTGATCGCGGGTGTTTATGCCTTCGTCATGAATAAGACGCGTACCGGTCGTTATATTTATGGTATGGGCGGCAACCGTGAGGCCGCTGCGCTTTCCGGCGTTAATGTCCGTCGTGTGCTCATTGGTGTCTTTACATCTATGGGCTGCATGGCTGCTCTGGGCGGCATCCTTTATACCTCCCGTCTGGGCGCAGCTACCCCGACTGCCGGCAATGGCTTTGAACTTGACGCCATCGCCTCTGGCTATATTGCAGGTGTCTCCACGACAGGCGGTATCGGCAGCGTCATCAGCTCTGTGGTCGGTGCGTTTGTCATCATGTCTCTGACCAACGGCCTGAACCTGATCGGTGTCGGCATTTCCTATCAGTATGTTATCAAGGGCATCATCTTTATCTGCGCTGTCGCACTTGATGTACGCGGACGCAGCAAAAAGGCCGCATAAATCAGCTGTCGGGAGCGAGAGTGCACAACATTCTCGCTCCTGCCGCATAATAGGGAAATACAATGGAAGTACGTTCAAAACTATTCGGAGAAACCGAAGCGAATCAACCCGTTTATCTTCATCGATTACAATCTGAATCTGGCCTTTGTCTGCAAGTGATCGATTACGGAGCCGTTATTCAGTCCCTCTGGGTACCAGATTCTGACGGAAACGCGGTTGATGTTGTTCTTGGGTATGATACACTTGCTGCTTATTCAGAAGGAACCGAATATCTTGGTGCATGCATCGGTCGCTGTGCAAACCGAATTGAAAACGGTGTTTTCGAATTAAATGGGAAAACATATGCCCTCCAGAAAAATGACGGAGACAACCATCTGCATGGCGGTGTCTGCGGCTTTGACCGGAAGGTCTGGCAATATCAGATCCTTCCAGACGGAATCTGTTATACCTGCGTTTCAGGGGATATGGAGGAAGGCTATCCTGGCCGCTTAAGGGCGAGCGTTACTTATCGGCTGCTGTCAGACAACGGTTTGCAAATTACGTATGAGGCCGTTACAGACAAAGAAACGATTTGCAATCTCACAAATCATAGTTACTTTAATCTCAACGGTTCTGGCGGGCTGGAAGCACATTTGCTGCAGATACGTGCTGACTGGTATGGAGAAAACAATGCGGATTGCTTAACAACGGGAAGGCTTCTGGAGGTTGAGAATACACCGTTTGATTTTCGAAAAAAAGCGCTTATTCTGCCGCGTCTACAAGAAACGCACACTCAGCTCGCCGCGTGTAAGGGCTTTGACCATGCGTTCCGCCTTTGTGAAGATACAGCGCAGCCGGCAGCGATTCTATACGGGCTGCGCAGTGGCATTTGCATGGAAGTGTGGACAGATCAGCCGTATATGCAGTTTTACACAGCGAATACAATGCCGCACTGTATTGGGAAAAATGGCAGAGCATATGGACCTTTCTGTGCTGCTTGTTTTGAAACAGAACAATTTCCCAATGCCACGGCATACCACGGATTTCAAAAGCCTGTCCTTTCTCCTGCACATAAATATCAAACGCAAACGAATTTCTTATTTTCTGCGCAAAAGTGTGCATTTGAATCAGCATATCTTTAAGCACTAATGTTGTAATTGGAAACCTGAAAGGTATAAGTTATTTAATCAGTTAATGCTGCCGTAGAAATGGGTCACCACTGTACGGCAGTATTTCACAAGCATGGAATGGAAAAATATGTATTTCTCGTTTGCGCGGATAGTATAGGAGGAATAAGTGTGTTCAAATCAGCGTATTATCCTTGTCGCTATTTTGTCGCACTTTTTTCACAGATTCGCTCTGCTTTGGCTCTTGCAATGTCGCGCTGCTCTGTGATAATCTTATCATAGAAAACTACGGAAACAGATGTTTTGCGCGTCACTGCGCGGAAACATCTGTTTTTGCTTTCTATTTTGATTTTGCACGGATGGGAGGAACACTATGGAGCCTACATACAAAAGCTATGTTTTGGACCTCCTTGAGAATTCTTCACATCGTCTGCGGCAAATTGAACTCATGCGGTATGAGCTTCAGCATATACCGCAGGTCTCTGATTCGGAAATGATTGAGGCAATGTCCCTGCCGTCCTTGACAAGCAGCGAAAAAGCAGCTAACTCAAAAGCTGTTCCGGACGTTGCGCTCTCCTATAAGCGAACGGCTGAACGGATGAATGCCGAGGCGCTGGGCGAACTTGCGTCTGCCTATATGGATCTATGGAGGGAACACGACCGGCTCCTGCATTATGTTGGATTACTGGATGAACGTCAGCGCATGGTGCTTCAGCTATATTACTTTGAGTCGTATGTATGGACGGATGTTGCAAAGGCCATTCATACGACAGTACGGACAGCGCAGAGAATCCGGCAGCAAGCCGTGGATGAGCTGGCAAAACTATATGTGTTCGCAAAAGACTTGTTTTTAATTTGAACAACGTTCAAAAGAGAAACATCTTTCAAAATAATGCCGCCGCGATACCCGCGGCGGCATTGCATTGCCCGCAGAGCTGTCGTACAATAGCTATACGAGTCAGCTTCTGCACCTTGAAAAGTTCATATTTTACTTCGTATGAGGAGGATTCCCACAATGGAAAAGCGTGAAAACGAAACCCTGACAGTACGGGATATCAAGCAGATCCTGAACATCAGCATCAATGCTGCGTACAATTTGATCCACAGCAAGTCATTTCCGGTCATTCGCATTGGCAATTCGTTTCGCGTTCCAAGAGAACCGTTTTATGAGTGGATGAAGTCCTCGCATACGATTATGAATTAACGTCAAATCTCCAAATATTACAAAGAAATTGGAGGTTGATGACATGAAACGTCGCTCTAATGGAGAAGGCAGTTTCTATCAGCAAAAAGATAAATCATGGGTCTATCAGGTTACATATGGCCGCAAAGAGGATGGCAAGCCGTTTCGGAAGTCCTTCAAGGGCCGTACCAAGACGATCTGCAAGGAACGCCGGGCACAGTGGGAGGAAGAACAGGCGCGGCTGAGGGCCGAGGAAGAAGCGAGGGCGCAGGAAGCTGCCCATATGGAGGAGCTTCGGGCAAAGCTGGGGCACCCCATTGAATCGGAAATCCTTTTTTCAGAAGCATTTCCGCAATGGCTCGACCTTTATAAAGCGCCGCCTACCAGAAAGCCGTCTACCTATGCAAGCTATCTGGATACTTACCGAATCCACTTTGCCGAAGCCTTTGGAAACCTGCCGCTCTACCAGATCACCCAAGACACCGTACAGGACTATTATCAGAGAAAGCAGAAAAACGGCGGTCGTTTGGATGGGCGGAAAGGTGGCCTGTCCGCAAAGACCATTCAGAATCAGCATATGCTGCTCAAGGATTTCTTCGCATACGCCATGCGGAAGTACCGGCTGCCCTGTAATCCAACGATTGACACAGCAAGGCCGACGGTCATAACACCGGAAATGCGCGTCCTGAGTCCATCGGAAATGCAGATTTTCATCGAGGAGGTCATGCGGGAAACGCAGCGTGTTGCGATTCTGACAACGCTGTTTGTCGGCTTCCGTGTCGGTGAGGTGCTGGCGCTCAAAATATCCGACCTGAATCTGGAACGCCAGACGCTTACCGTCAATAAGAATCTGATCCGCGTCCCGACAACTGCCATTTCTCCGGATAACCCGAACATTCAGATTCTGAACTATGATCCGAAGAAGAAAACGCACCTTATCGTCCAGAACACACCGAAGACAAGCACGTCGAACCGCGAGATCGCGATCTCTGACGGCCTGTGCGAGCTGCTGATCCGCCATCTGTTCACGCTGGCAAATTCCACATGGCCAAACCCGGACGGGCTGCTGTTCCCGTCCAAGGCCGGGACACATCTCGATCCCAAGAGCTTTGAGATTCGGCTGGCCGCGGTTTCCAAACGCTGCGAGATCCGCAAGGTCAATCCCCACGCGCTGCGGCACACACTGGCGACGCGGCTGGTGGAGGATAAGGTGCCGCTCAACATCGTGCAGGGGATTCTGGGGCATTCGTCGATTGAAACGACGCGCAAATATCTTCACAAAAATGAGGATATCGAGCGCGAGGCAATTGCCACAATGAGCAATTATCTTTCCATCGACCGCATGAATGCTGCACCGAAACTGAACGGAACCGGACCGCGCGCCCGGTTCGCGGACATTCCTTTGCCGGTTTTCTCGCAAAAACGGGAACATTCGGCGTAAACCGTAAAATTGCACAACTGCCTACTTAATTGCAAATGAAATCGCGCCTGATTTTCAAAACTTCAAAAAAGTATAGAAAAACAGCCGATTTCGTACTGAAACCGGCTGTTTTTATGGTTGCGGGAGAGGGATTTGAACCCCCGACCTCCGGGTTATGAGCCCGACGAGCTACCGAACTGCTCTATCCCGCGATATAGTGCTTTCTAAAGAGCTTTATTATAATAGCACAGGCAGTCGGTGCTGTCAAGGGGGTATCCGCGGATTTTTTGCGTACAAAATCCGCGGATACCCGACAATTTACCAGATGCACAGCAGGGCAAGCGTGACGGCGCCAAAGATCATCCAGACGCGCATGGACTTTTTGCCCGTCAGGTGGGTATAAAGCGCGCAGGCGCTGCCGAACAGGAGAACGCACACGAGCCAGGTGCTTTGCAGGCGCTTGGGCGTGAAGCCGAAGCAGTCGATATAGAGCACGAGCTTGGACAGGGCGACGACGGCGAAGAGCATACTCTCGATCAGAAGCGCCGCTGTCATCCAGCGCACGGGACGGCTTTCCCGCCGGGCGGTGCGCGAGACGAGCCAGAAGAGGGTAAAATTGATCGCCATGACGCGGCAGAGCTCGAAGAAGCCCTGACGGGCGTACTCCGCGACCGTGAAGCTCTCCGGGAGCGTCCGCGTGAACGCGCCGAACAGATAGCGGCCCTGCACGAAGAAAAACGCGAGATAGAGCGCGCTGAACACGCCCAGCGCCGCGAGCCAGACGGCCTCCGGCACGACGCGCAGCTTTGGCAGAGCGGTTTCTGCGGACGCGCCGCGTCCGCGCATTGCCTCGGGCGTTTCGCGGCCAAGGCCCGCGAGCAGGCCGAAGACATAGGCCCCGACAGGAAGGCTGAGGAGAAAGCGATAGAACCACACTTGATCGAGATCGAGTGTCAGCGCGTCGCGCAGTCCCTCCAGAAGCTTACTGAACGTATCGTCCGCAGCGGACAGCTGCATCATGGCCATGACGAGCAGCACCAGCACGACGAATGCGGCCAGCACGGCGGCTGCGACGGCTCCGGCGTTGACCTTCCGCTCCTTTTTGGGCTTCAGCGCGAACAGCACGCAGCGGATGCGCAGGAAGAAATTTTTGAATGGGATGATCACAAACGCATACAGCGCGTCGAGCGGCAGCAGATGGCCGCTTTCGCCGCCGGTCAGCCGCCCGGAACGGCTCATGAGCCAATAGACGGCGAAGATATGCAGGATGAACAGCAGCAGTTTTTCCGAAAGGATATATTCATGGTTGACAAGCTCGGGATAGCGCGAATCGTACTGGTACGGGTGCAGCCCGCGCCAGGCGATGCAGCCGGTCACAAGCAGCACGCAGCCAAGCCAGACCCAGCTTTCCCAGGAACGCTTCTGCTCCCGGAACAGATACTCCGCCGCCGCGATAAATCCGGCGGTGAACAGCGGCAGTGCCCACCATTGATAGCCCAGATAGAGATATGCCAGCACATACAGTCCGAACGCCAGCAGCTGCTCTCTCCGGTTTGCGGAAAACGGCGGCTTTTTCGGCACGAGCGCGTCCTGCGCCCAATCGGATGCTTCCGGCGGGCGGGGGAATTCGTTGATTTTATGGTCTTCCATCGGGAACCTCCTGTTGATCGTCCACAAATTCCAGCAGGTCGCCCGGCTGGCAGCGGAGTTCATGGCACAGGGCCATGAGCGTGGAAAAGCGGATGGCCTTGGCCTTGTTGTTTTTGAGAATGGACAGATTCGCGGGCGTGATGCCGACGCGCTCGGCCAGCTCTCCGGCGGAAATTTTGCGCTTCGCCATCATCACGTCCAGATTTACGAGAATTTCCATGCCGCGCCCTCCTAGATCGTGAGGTCAAGCTCGGCCTTCATGTCGATGGCCTGCTGGAAAATATTCTTGACGATGCGCACGAGCAACGCCATGAAGCCCGCCGCGATGGCGACCGCGATGAACGGCAGATAATACAGGCAGCTGACGAGGCACACAGCTCCCGCCCCGACGCAGCACCAGCTGACCTGCCGCAGGAGCTTTACATTCCGCAGGTCGAAGACGAGCTGCAGGCGGATATTGTCCAGCAGCTGCCAGAGCCTTACGAGCAGCACCCAGCCGAAGCCGCTGCATAGATAGATCGTAACCATCATCAGAACACCGGACTGCCAAGGCATGAAGCGCAGCCCGATAAACCACCGGACTGCCCAATAGCACCCGATATCGAGCGCCGCCAGCAGAATCATGAACAGCACCACGCACCCGCGCGAGAGCGCGATGGAGCGATCCTTTGACCAGTTCATATGAAGCACACTCCCTTCCTGTGGCTATAGGCTACCACAGGAGAAATCGATTGTCAATGAAAATTTATCGAAAAACAATAAATATTTCTTAAGAAACAGGAGGCAGGATCAAAAAGCCGCCGCGCTCCGGATGGGGCGCGGCGGCGTGTGGGTTTGCTGGATTATTTTGCGAAGACCTTTTTCAGTCTTGCGAAGCGGGGCAGGCCGTTTTCCTTTTCGAGCTTCGTCTCGCCCTGGATCAGCGGCATGGCGTACTTGATGAAGTCTTCCGTCACGTTGTTGCCCTCCGGGGTGATCCACTCGGCCGGGAACTTCTTCTCGAAGTTGGCGACGTCGGACAGGTCGAACAGCTTGGCCTTGCAGGTGTAGCCGTTCGTGCGGTCGCACTCGAAGCCGACCATCTTGTCCGTCTGACCGGCGACCATCTGCTCGACAGCAGTCTTGCCGGACATGAACGCTTCTTCAATGTCGGTGCCGGAGGCGCAGTGCGCCGCGCAGCGCTGCAGCAGGCTGAGTTCGATGCCGCGGACCTTCGCACCGGTGCGCTCTTTCATGATGCCGGCCAGCGTTGCGGCCAGACCGCCCAGCTGGGCATGGCCGAAGCCGTCGGTCGCGGCGGTCTTCGCCTCGGAGACGAAGCGGCCGTCGGCATAGTGCACGCCCTCGGAGACGGCGACGATGCAGTTCTTCTTTTCCTCGTAGCGCTTGGAAACGTCGGCGACAAACTTGTCCATGTCGAAGTCGACCTCGGGCAGATAGATGAAGTCGCAGCAGGGCTCTGCCTCGTTGGCAAGTGCAGCGGCAGCGGTCAGCCAGCCTGCGTGACGGCCCATGCACTCGATGATGGTGATCATGCCGGTGTCATAGACGTGCGCGTCGCGGGAGACTTCCATGATGGACGTGGCGATATACTTGGCGGCGGAAGCGTAGCCGGGGCAGTGGTCGGTGCCGAACAGGTCATTGTCGATGGTCTTGGGGATGCCCATGACGCGGCACTCGTAGCCGACCTTCTTCATATACTTGGAGATCTTGTTGCAGGTGTCCATGGAGTCGTTGCCGCCGTTGTAGCAGAAATAGCGGACATCGTACTTCTTGAAGATCTCAAGAATGCGCTTGTAATCGGTGTCGTCCTCGTCCGGGTCCTTGATCTTGTAGCGGCAGGAGCCGAGCGCGGAGGACGGGGTATAGGGCAGACGGTCGAGCTCCGCACGGTCTTCCTCGTCCATGCACAGCAGCTCGTCGTTCAGAACGCCCTTGATGCCGTGGTACGCGCCGTAGACCTTTGTGATGCAGTCTGCGTCGAGCGCGGTGCGGATGCAGCCGTAGGCGCTGGAATTGATGACAGAGGACGGTCCGCCGGACTGGCCGATGATCAGAGCGCCCTTCAAAGCTTCAGACATAATAAATTACCTCCATATGCGTATTAGAGTATGTTGAACAAAACAAAATATATCACATCACGCGGAAATTGTAAATTCGTCTATTGCAAAAATAACTGAAATTTGCTAGAATTCTTCGTGGAATATGAATAAACTAAGGAGATGTCATTATGCCTCTGGTTACTTCTACCGAAATGTTCAAGAAAGCTTATGACGGCGGCTACGCCATCGGCGCTTTCAACGTCAACAACATGGAAATCGTTCAGGGCATCACTGAGGCCTGCCAGGAAGAGCACGCTCCCGTTATCCTCCAGGTTTCCAAGGGCGCCCGCGCCTACGCGAACCACAACTATCTGGTCAAGCTGGTCGAGGCTGCCGTAATTTGCTGCCCCGATATCCCCATCGTTCTGCATCTGGACCACGGCCCCGACTTCGAGACCTGCAAGGCCTGCATCGACGGCGGCTTCACCTCCGTTATGATCGACGCCTCCTCCAAGCCGTTCGCAGAGAACATCGAGATCACCAAGAAGGTCGTTGAGTACGCACATGACCACGGCGTCGTCGTCGAGGCGGAACTCGGCACGCTGGCCGGCATCGAAGACGAAGTGAAGGTCGCCGCACACGAGGCTTCCTACACCCGTCCGGAAGAGGTCGAAGAGTTCGTCTCCAAGACCGGCTGCGACTCTCTGGCCATCGCCATCGGCACGAGCCACGGCGCATACAAGTTCAAGCCCGAGCAGTGTACCCGCAACGAGCAGGGCATTCTCGTCCCGCCTCCCCTCCGCTTCGACGTTCTGAAGGAAGTTTCCAAGCGTCTGCCCGGTTTCCCGATCGTGCTGCACGGCTCGTCCTCCGTCCCGCAGGACTATGTCAAGATGATCAACGACAACGGCGGCAAGATGCCCAACGCCATCGGTGTTCCCGAGGATCAGCTGCGTGAGGCCGCAAAGCTTTCCGTCTGCAAGATCAACATCGACTCCGACCTGCGTCTGGCCATGACCGGCACCATCCGTCAGTTCTTCAACGAGCATCCCGACAAGTTCGACCCGCGCGAGTATCTCAAGCCCGCACGCGCCAACATCAAGGAGCTCGTCCGCCACAAGCTCGTCGACGTCCTCGGCTGCGCCGGCAAGGCGTAATTTCTCCGATCAAAAACTCCTCTGCTGCAAAGCAGGGGAGTTTTTTCTATGATTTTTTCCGGAAGTCCTCTGCCCGCAGCACCTCAAACATCCGCACAGCAGTGCTTTCCTCGCCGCCCGCAGCCAGCCACCCGGCCTGAAACGCCGCCCGCACCAGCGAAAACAGCGCGTCCTCCGCTTCGTCATATTCTGTTTGCTCCAAAAACCGCCCGAAGGCTGCTTCGTAGTCGTTGCTGTGCATATGGCACACCTCTCATGCATATAATACAATTTGATATCTTATTGTAATATATATCGAATCTACTTGTCAATCTATAATTTAATACAGATTGAGAGGTACTGTGCAATGAAGAACGATCCTTTAATTATCAAGAAGCGCGGAGACGATGGAAACCGTATCATTACAGTTCGAATCCGCGAGGATACGCTGGCGGAACTTGACCGGCTTGCCGCGGAAAGCAACCGCTCCAGAAACGAGCTGATCAACCTCATTCTGGCGCATGGCGTGAAGAATATTGAGATTGAATAACGCGCTTGCTGCGGCATACAGAACCATCCAAAATTTACGCTGAAAACGAACAAAAATTGACCGTACCCAAGCCTCCCCCCTGCCATGCACCGCGTGGTAAGCGTTGGCGTTACCGCCGTCTGCGCCGGTACAGAACTGTCAGGCGGGAGAGGGTCAGGTCGTACAGGAAAAACAGTGCCAGGCCCAGCGCGCACGTCGCCCAGAGGAGGGCGGGAGCCGTCCCGGCAAGCTCCTGCGTGACGGCGTCGAGGCGCAGGACGAACAGCAAAAACAGATAATCCACGCCCACGGCGAAAACGGCCAGCAGCAGCTTTATGCTCAGGCGCAGCGCGCGGCTGTGGATGGCGTCGAGCTTTGGCTTGACGAGCGGATAGTAGCCAAGAAAGACGAACAGCATGGACGCCTCCTTGTCCGGGCCGAGCAGCGTACCCAGAATGGCGATGGCCGCGTAGCAGCTCCACGCGACCTGCTTCCGGCAGCGCTCCCGCACCGGCAGCAGCACAGCCGAGGCCAGGATCGGACAGGCGTACAGTGCCAGCGGGACAACGCCGCCCAGACACAGCAGCACGACGCCCAGCGCCGTGAACATTCCGCCCAGCGCAAGCTCCTTTGCAGTGGTGTTCATAGACAATCCTCTTTTGCAGATCGAGATAGCGTCAGTATATCAGAAAAGCCTGCTGAAGAAAAGCGGCAGCATCGCCTGTCTGCATGAAAGGATATGCAGAAAATACTTGACGAAACAAGTTAAATATGTTAAACTGACGTTTGGTTAGAGAAGACTAACCAAGTCGGGCAATCGGGAGGGCTGCGGTATGGCGGATGCACAGAAACCCCTGACGCCGTCTGCGATCAAATATCTGCTGACGCTGCTGGAGCTCTGCCAGAAGGACGCAGGCGCGCGGTGCATGGACATCGCGGAGCAGATGTGCGTGACGAAGCCGAGCGTGCACTCGATGATCGAAAATCTGTGCGCGGCGGGACTTGCGGAAAAGAAGAAATACGGCACGGTGTTCTTGACGCCGGAGGGCCGGATGCAGGCGGAGCGCTATGCGGTCTGCTGTTCGCTCCTGCGCGGAAGGATGCAGCAGATGCTGGGACTGAACGAAGAGGACGCGCGCAGCGCGGCCTGCGCGGTGCTTGCGCAGCTGCCGGACGCTGTGCCGCAGATGATGGAGCGGCTGAGCCGCGGTTACTGAAAAGGAGGCGTCCGAATGGAGCTTCTCACATCCGTACTGGTCGCCGGAGGGGTCTGCGCCTGCATCGGCGCAGTCAAGGCCGTCTGCCGGAGGCTGACAAAAAGATGACCGGAGCCGTCCGGCTCCACAAGAAAAAATCCGCCGTGAGGCGGATTTTTTCAACATATCTCCAATTTTCACAGCCGGTTCGGCGGCCTCAGCCCTGCAGATAAATGCTGTCCAGCAGGTGAGTGCCCGAGGCGGTGCGGAACACGCGCCGGCGGAAATTCTCGATGGCGGAGCGTGAATGGCCCTGCTCGTCCGCGTTGACGAGATAGTCTGCCTCCAGCAGGATCTGGTGGTCGATGCCGCCGATGTCCGTATAGGTATGGTGGTGCGCGGCCAGCCACGAAATGCGGTCCACGTCAGGACGCGCAGCGGGCAGCTCTGTGAAAAACGCCTCTACCAGCGCCGGGCTTTCCAGCTCCTGATGCTTGCCGTCGGTGTCGCCGTATTTCTCCCGGCACAGCGGGCAGGCGATGTCGTGGATCACCGCGGCAAGCTCCAGCACCTCCTGCGTGTGTCTGTCCAGCCCCTCCAGCTCTCCGATGGTCTTTGCCATGGCCCAGACCTTGAGAAAATGGTTGACGTCATGGCGGTTGCCCTTGTAGAATTCGATCATTTTTTGAATTGCGGTTGAAACGATCATGTGATTCCCTCCGTTCTTAAAGTGCGGTTCCCGTTTTCGGTACAAACAGGCCGCGCATATCGGCGTGCTCCAATTCCAGCAGCTTGACCTTCCGCGCGATGCCGCCGCCATAGCCGGTGAGACTGCCGCTTGTGCCCACGACGCGGTGGCACGGGATCATGAGCGAGATCGGGTTGTGCCCGACCGCGCCGCCGACCGCCTGCGCGGACATCTTCTCTGCACCCAGCCGCTTCGCGGCCTCGGCGGCGATCTGGCCGTAGGTCATGGTTTTTCCATACGGGATCGTCAGCATGATCTCGCAGATCAGCCTGCGGAACGGCGTGGAGTCATAGCGCAGCGGAGGAAGGAAGTCCGGCTCACGTCCGGAGAAGTACACATCCAGCCAGCGCTTCGCGTCCGCGAACAGCGGGTGTTCTTTTTTTTCGGTCTGCTCCGGCAGAATATTGCCGAAATACCGCTGTCCATTGAACCACAGACCGATGATCGCCTCCCCGTCGCAGGCCAGCGTGATGGGGCCGAGCGGGGACGCGTATTCTGTCGTATAAACCATATTGTACACTTCTATTTGCTTTTTTGCTTGTAATCCTTCATTTCCGGGATAGCCCCGCCTGACACGGCCCAGAGATACAGACTGGCCACGCTGCAGTACGGGCAGAACCGCCGGCGGTATTTTTCAAACAAGTCGCGGTCGATCTCCCGGTGGTGGTACACCATGCGCAGCCCGCGCCGGATGGCAAGGTCGTCATAGCTGAAAATATCAGGGCGCTGCAGGCAGAACAGCAAAATCATTTCCGCCGTCCAGACGCCGATGCCCTTCAGACTGCTCAATGCCCGGATAGCAGCTTCATCACTCATATGCGCCACGGCGTCCAGATCGAATGCACCCGTATGGACCCGTTCGGCAAAGTCCGTGATATACGCCGCCTTGCGGAACGTCATGCCAAGCGCCTGCAGGCTCGGAACGCCTGCGGCCAGAATGGCTTCAGCATTGACCGTGCCCAGCGCATCCTGCATTCGCTGCCAGATCGTCGCCTGCGCCTTCGTTGAGATCTGCTGGCCGATGATGTGGTGCAAGACGGACGAAAACAGGTCCGGGTCCACCGTGCGGTCGATATGCCCGATGCGGTCGATCACCTCACAGAGCCGCTTGTCCTTTTTGCGCAGATAGGAAAGCGCCTGTTCTCCGTATGCGAAATACATCCTGTTACCTCCCTGCGTTTTACAATTTTATTATACAACAGCGAAGTGTGCAATGCCATCAGAAAATATGGCGAGGCAGCATTTGATGCGCGGAAGAAACTGGTTTGCATTTTCTGCTTATTTCTGTTATGCTTTATGTACCGCGCTGTGTACGCGGTATTTTTTACGTGAAGGGAAGGATGCGCTGTGGGCGGAAATACGCTGGATATGACAAAGGGAAGCGCGTGGAAGCTGATCGTACAGTTTGCCGTGCCGGTATTCCTCAGTCAGGTGTTCCAGCAGCTTTACAATACGGCGGACGCGCTGATCGTCGGCCGGTTTCTGGGAGATGAGGCGCTGGCGGCCGTCAGTGCGTCCGGCCCGCTGATCTTCCTGCTCATCAGCTTCTTTACCGGCCTGTCCATGGGCGCAGGCGTGACCATCTCCCGCTATTTTGGTGCAGGCGACTATGACCGCGTGTCCAGAGCCATCCATACGGACGTGATGCTGGGCCTGATCAGCGGCGTGATTCTGACGGTGGTGGGCGTGTGGCTGACGCCGACGTTCCTGCGCTGGATGGGCACCGCACCGGAGGTCCTGCCGGATGCAATCGCGTATTTCCGGTATTACTTCATTGGCGTCCTGGCCGTCGTCATGTACAATATGTGCAAGAGCATCATGAACGCCCTCGGTGACAGCAAGCGGCCGCTCTATTATCTGATCATTTCGTCCCTTACCAATATTGTGCTCGATCTTCTGTTCATCGGTGTGTTCCATTGGGGCGTGTGGGCGGCGGCCGTCGCCACGACGATCTCGCAGGCCGTCAGCATGATCCTGTGCATGATCCATCTGATGAAGAAGGGTACGATCTATCAGGTCGAGCTGAAAAAGCTGCATATCGACCGCGAAATGCTCGGTCAGATCGTCCGCTACGGCCTGCCGTCCGGCGTGCAGAACTCCGTGATCGGTTTTGCAAACGTCATTGTCCAGTCCAACATCAACTCCTTCGGCAAGGTCGCCATGGCGGCCTACGGCGCGTACTCCAAGCTGGAGGGCTTCGCGTTCCTGCCCGTTACCAGCTTCACCATGGCGCTGACGACCTTCGTCGGCCAGAATCTCGGCGCCGGGCTTCACGACCGGGCGAAAAAGGGCTCACGCTTCGGCATCATCGCGTCTGTTGTGATCGCGGAGATCATCGGCGTGACGATGTATCTGCTTGCGCCGCAGCTTGTCGCGCTATTCAGCCCCACGCCGGAGGTCGTCGAACTCGGCACGCGCCAGATGCGCACGACGGCACTGTTCTTCTGCCTGCTGGCATACTCCCACGCGATTGCGTCGATCTGCCGCGGCGCAGGCAAGGCCTTCGTGCCGATGGTCATCATGCTGTTGTTCTGGTGCGTCGTGCGGATCGCATATATCACCATCGTCATGGGCATCGTCCACGAAATTCAGTATATCTACATGGCCTATCCCATCACGTGGTCGCTCAGCTCCATCGTCTATTTCCTCTATTACCACTTCTCCGACTGGGTCCACGGCTTTGAGAAAAAGCCTGCGAAATCATAAAAGAACGCCATGCCCGGCAAATACCGGGCATGGCGTTTTTTATAGCAGACCGATTTGCTCATAGCAATGCGCCGTCAGGTCGATCCGGTATCCGCCGCCGGGGCGCGGCTGCCAGTCGTAGCCGGACTTTTCCTCCTCCGGGAACAGCGCCTGCATGATCGTGAGCACCGTTCCGCCGTGTACGACGGCGAGGAGATCCTCGTCCTGCGCGCACATACGGGAAAGCGCGGATAAAATACGAGCCTCCGCCTGCGCAAAGGATTCGCCGCCCGGCGGGACGTTCCGGAACCAGTCGCCCGCCAGCCATGCCTCGTACTCCGCCGAGCCCTTCAGCTCGTCGTAGGACTTTCCCTCGAATATGCCGAAGCTGATCTCACGCAGCTCCGGCCAGATCTCGTGCGGCGCCTCGCCGTAGATCAGGCGCAGCGTCTGCTCTGTGCGGAGCATTCCGCTCGTCAGGATGCGTTCGCCGCTGTACGGGGGATACAGGCCGCCTGCGGCGGCCTCCTGAACAGCTGCTTGTCCGGCCTCGCACAGAGGAAGATCGAGCGCCCCATAATACCACCGGCGGACATTTCCCTCCGTCAGTCCGTGGCGGATGAGCGTGAGCCGCCTCATCCCTTCAGCTCCAGCGGAAGCCCGCAGAAAATGCGTGTGACCGTGTCCGCCTGCGCGGCCAGCGCCGCGTTCATGCGCCCGACGGCCTCGCGCCATTCGCGCGTTTCCGCGTCCATCGGCACAACGCCGCAGGAAATGTCCTCGCAGATCAATATTTTCCCGCTGAGCGCAAGCCCGGCCAGCACGTCCGCAGGCTCCTTTCCCGCCCGGACGCAGGCAAGCGCGAAGCGCTCCAGATGCCGGAGGCAGCGGGCGGTCAGATCGAGCGCTTCGCCCTCGCAGGTGAAAATTTCCGCGTCCCGCAGGGCGTATTTTGTTTGCGCGTATGCTGTTTTTCCCTGATACGCGCCGCCGATGATCAGAACCATACTGTATTCTCCTTAAAAAATTGCCAGAATCAGAAGGGCGGACGCCTCGCCCAGTGTGATGGAAAAGCCTGCGACGTCGCCGGACATCCCGCCCAGATGCTTCTGGGCCAGACGGCAGGCAAGGATGGTCACAAGCCCCGCCCACGCGACGGCCAGCGCGCAGCTGGGCCGCGAAAACAGGAACACGAACACCGCCAGCATGACGGCAAGGTACATCCCGAGCAGAATGTTCCGCTGCCGTTTTGTCTTCCCGGCTGCAAATGTGCCAGAATACTGGCTGGTCTTCATGGGCGCAAACGATTCCACCGCAACGCCCGCCATGCAGCGCGTTACGACCGGAACGAGCAGCAGCGCCCGCCAGATATACGAGAAGTCACAGTCCGCCAGCGCCGCGAACGAAAACAGAAACAGCAAAATCGCGCACACGACTGCAAACGCGCCGACGCGCGAATCCTTGAGAATCTTCTGCCGTGTGACCAGATCACGCCGCGATAAGATCGCGTCACAGCAGTCGAGAAACCCGTCCAGATGGAAAAAGCCCGTCACGAGAAACGGAAGCGCCGTCAAGATCGCGGCGGCCAGAAATCCGGTAAACCGGAAATGGGCGAACAGGGCGGCGCACAGCGCCCAGAGTCCGCCCACGATCAGCCCTACCGGCGGCAGGCACACGATCTGCCACGGGCGCAGCGCATCGTCCCAGACCTTATACGGGCACGGGATCGCCAGATACGTCCCCCACGCCATCATAAGCGCCGTCAGGGGCTTTTTGAGCTTGGCTTTCATCCGGAAAAGCCTCCTTTGTACCAATATGCCTGCGCACAGCAAAGCTCTGCGGCGTTTTCGCACGCCGCCGCCAGCGCCCGGTCAAGCCGCGCCAGTCCCCGGCGGTAGCATTCCGTCCATTCGTCATACTGTCCGCCGTCAGCGTAAATATAATCGCTCACGAACACGCAGCAGCGCATCCGGCGGGAGAATTCCAGCAGCTCCGCCTTCAGACGCGCCGGGGCAGAGGTGTCCATCGTGCCGTCCGCGCGGAACATTTCGTTGGACAGCAGCGCCGTCACGCTGTCGAGCAGCACTGCGCCGTCCGGCTCCATCCGCGAAAGCGAGGAGAGAATGTCCCTTCCGCATTCGACGGTCTGAAAGCCCAGTCCCGCGCGGTTTTCCAGATGGCGCTGAATGCGCAGCCGGTCCTCATCGTCGTGCGGGATCATGGTCGCAAGATAATAGCGCGGATCGCTCTGCGCGCAGACGATTTCCTGCGCAAGCGAGGATTTCCCGTTTTTTGCGCCGCCGGAAAGAAAATAGTTCATACCGTAAAGCTGTCCCTTTCGCGTATTTCGGTCAGATATCCGTCGTCGATGGCGGCCTCCGGGAATGTTGCCATCGTGTTCATCACCGCGCAGGCCGCCTCGACCACGCGGAAGGCCAGCGGGCACCCGCTGCCCTCGCCGAGGCGCATGCCGAGCTGCAGACAGGGCCTCAGGCCGAGCAGCCGGGCTGCGATCTCGTACCCGCGCTCATAGGACACGTGCGAGCCGATGAAATAGCCCTTTGCGGCTTCGCACAGCCGGGCAGCGCAGAGCGCGGCGACGACGGAAATGAACCCGTCGACCACGACGGGCAGGCGCTCATGCGCCGCACCCAGAAACACGCCCGCCATTGCGCACAGATCGAACCCGCCGACCTTGTGCAAAACGTCAACAGGATCGTTCCCGTCTGGCGTGTTTATGGCCAGCGCCTGTTCGATCACCTGTTTTTTCTTCAAAAATGCCGCGTCGGTCAATCCGCCGCCGCGTCCCGTAACGGCTTCGACAGGTTTGCCGCTCAGGGCGCACAAGACGGCGGAGGACGTGGTCGTGTTGCCGATGCCCATTTCGCCCACGCCGAGAATTTGAATGCCGTCCCGTTTTGCCTGTGCGGCAAGCCCCATGCCGGTCAGAATGCCGCGCACGGCAGTCTGCCGCGCCATGGCCGGGCCTGCGGCGATGTTCGCCGTGCCCTTGCCGAGACTGCGGTTCAGAATTTCCGGGCAGGCATAGGGGAGCGCGATGCCCATGTCGGCGACGACCAGCTCGTCGCCGAAGTGCTTCGCCAGACACGACGCGCCGGTCAGACCGCGCGTCAGGTTGATGGCCTGCGCCCGCGTGACCGACTGCGGCGCGGACGAAACGCCCTCGCAGACTACGCCGTTGTCTGCCGCAAGCACGTAAATGCGGGTGTGGCTGACTTCGTTTTTGACCTGCCCGGTGATGCCCGCCAGCTGGACAGAAAGATCCTCCAGCAGACCGAGGCTGCCGGGCGGCTTGGCCAGTGCGTCCTGCCGGGCCTTCGCCTCGTGCATGGGCACGTCATAAAGCAGGGTAATTTCGGAAAGCAGCGAAACAAGCTGCCGTTCAGTCTGTTCCATAGGGTTCACTCCAAAAGGTGCTTTTCCACGAGCCAGTCAAGGCTCGGCCTGTCCTGCGTCAGCTCCAGCGTACACGTCGCCTGCGGGGAAAGCGCTTCCAGCAGGGAAAGAAGCCCCGCAATATCCATCACGCCGTCAAAGAGCGCCGCGTGCAGGTCACGGTCGCCCTGATTGTTGTGCAGGTGCACGTGGGAAAGGTACGGCGCACAGGCGCGCAGCCAGTCCTCCGGGGGAAGCGCTGACGCGCACGTATTCGCGTGGCCGAGATCGAGGCAGATACGCAGGCGCGGGTCATGGACGGCCTCCATGATCGCCGTTAAAAGCTGCGGTTCCGGCTCCAGCACGTTTTCCAGACACACGGTCATATCGTCCGGAACATCGCAGAGCAGCTCCCGCCATACGGCGGCACTGCGCTCCACGAACCACTCCGGATAATAGACCAGCGGCAGAAAGCCTGCGTGCAGAACGATCTTCTGAATGCCCATTGTATGCGCCTTTTTGATCGCCTGACGGTATCGCTTCTTCGTCACATCCAGCACAAGTGGGTCGATGGCCGCAGGCGTCAGCTCGTTGAACGGCCCGTGCAGCACGAACCGGCTTGATGCAGACAGGCAGCGTTCCACCGGAAGCTCCCACGGCTCCGGCGGAGCGCCGTCGAGCCGGGCGGCGGTGCAGAACTGCGCAAGCTCGATCCCAAGGCCAAACGCCCGCGCAGCCTCGCAGCAGTCTTCACCGATGGACGAAAGATAAACCAGCTCCCGCCTCACGAGAGCTTCCCCTCCTGCAGCATGCACCACACGCGAAGCGCGGCGGCCTGCGTCTTGGCGTCGGGAATTTCGCCGTTCAGGACCTTTTCGACCAGCTCCCGCAGCGGCAGGCGGAACACGTTCAGAAATTCATCCTCGTCCAGCTCCCGTTCGCCGAAGCTCAGCCCGCGTGCCAGGAACATCTGGATGACCTCGGTCGAATACGCGCAGGTGGGGTAAAACGGGCCGAGCGGGATGAGCTCGCTTGCGACCGCGCCCGTTTCCTCGCGCAGCTCCCGCAGCGCGGCCTCCCGCGGGTCCTCGCCGATGTAGTCGAGCTTCCCGGCGGGGATCTCCGTCAGGACTTCGCCCATGGCATAGCGGAACTGCCGCTCGAGCAGCACGTCGCCGTTTTCCAGCAGCGGCAGGATGCACACCGCGCCGTGGTGGACGGTGTATTCCCGTGTGGAGGTTTTGCCGTTCGGCAGGCGGACGGTATCCTTGTAGATATGCAGCACGTCGCCGTCAAAGATCGGCTGGGACGTGAGCTTTGTTTCCTGTAAATTTTTAAATTCTTCCATTGCCTTTGTGCTTCCTGTTCGTTTTTTTCTTATCTTACCGTTTTGCGCCTGTAAAGTCAAATCAGACCTTGTGTATTTTTCTTCGCCCTGCGCATACTATGGCCAGAGAGATCGTTGGCAAACGCTTTTGAGATGCTTTGTCCGCCGGATGATCCATACGCAGGTGCGCGTTTCGGTCAGACGCCGCGCTTCGCCGGAGCGGCAGAAGGCAGGCAGAACGGGGGTTCCGCGTCCCGCTGATCCGGGCGGAGCCCGAAAAGCAGCTGCCTGGTTTCTCCGCAGTCTCCTGTTCCGGCCGCACCGATTGACCGGAAGGGCTGTTTTTTCCGGCAAGAGCCGGGGAAGCGTCGACGCTTCCCCGGCTCTGTTTGTCTTCAGCGCTTCTGCGCCAGCGGTCTGGATTTCTGCTGCGCTTCGAGAAGCTCCACCAGAATGGTGTTCGAGAGCATGAAGCCCTTCGGCGTCAGGTGCCAGCGGCCGGAGGTAAACGCGGCGTATTCCCGCGCCTGCAGCCGGACAAGAATGTCCTCGATCGGCTCAAACGGCAGCAGGAACGAGCGGGTGTATTCGCTCTTTTCAATGCCGTCGACCGTCCGCAATCGGAGCATGAGGTATTCGCCCGCGCGTTCGCGCAGCGGGACAAGCTCAGATTCGGACAAAATCTGGCCCTTGTCCATCACGCCCTTGATATAGCCCTCCAGATCGGGCTTGATGGTGAACCGCCGTCCGGCAAAGTCCGACGCCGCGCACGGGCCGAAGCCCAGATACTCGTCGCCGACCCAGTATTTCATGTTGTGGCGGCAGATGAAGCCGTCGTGCGCGAAATTGGAGATCTCGTACTGGTGATAGCCGAACTGCTCCAGCGTTTCGACGGCGTAAAAATACATATCCGCCTGCGCGTCGTCGTCCGGGAGGTTGGCGCAGTCCTTGTACGTCCAGAGCTTTGTGCCCGGCTCGACCTTCAGCCCGTAGCAGCTGATGTGGTCGGCCTTGAGGTCGATGACGTTGCGAAGCGTCTGCATCCACTGCTCGCGCGACTGGCTCGGCAGGCCGAACATGAGGTCGACCGAAACGTTGTCAAAGCCCGCGCGCCGCGAGAGCGACACGGCCTGCTGCGCCTGCCGGTAGGTATGCGGGCGGCCCAGCGCCTTGAGCTGCGCGTCGTCGTCCGACTGCACGCCGATGGAGATGCGGTTGAAGCCCGCGCGGCGCAGCCGCGTGAGCATGGGCAGCGTCACGGAGTCGGGGTTGGCCTCCAGCGAAACCTCTGCGTCGCGGCTGACGTCGAAGCGGCGGTCGATCTCGGCGAAAATCTTCGCAAGCCCGCCGGCGCCGAAGAACGACGGCGTGCCGCCGCCAAAATAGACGGTGTCGACCTCATAGCCCGCTGCACCCTGCGCCGCCTCGCGGATGTGCAGGATCACGGCGTCGAGATACCGGTCCATCAGATCCCGGCTGCGCGCGCCGGGGATGGAATAAAAGTCACAGTATTCGCATTTGCTCCGGCAGAACGGGATATGGACGTAGATGCCGAGGCTTTTTTTCTTGTTTTCAACGATCTGAATGAGCGCCACGAAAAAACCTCCTACGATTCGTCGTCAAGCTTGAGGACGGCCATGAACGCCTCGGACGGTACGGCGACCGTGCCGAACGTGCGCATACGCTTCTTGCCCTCCTTCTGCTTTTCGAGTAGCTTCTTTTTGCGCGTGATATCGCCGCCGTAGCACTTGGCAAGCACGTCCTTGCGCAGGGCCTTGATCGTCTCGCGGGCGATGATCTTGCCGCCGACGGCAGCCTGCACGGGGATCTCAAACATCTGGCGCGGGATATTGTCCTTGAGCTTTTCGCAGATCTTTCTGGCTCTTGCGTAGGCGTTGTCGGCGAAGAGGATGAAGCTCAGCGCGTCGACGATCTCGCCGTTGAGTAAAATGTCGAGCTTGACGAGCTTCGACGGGCGGTAGCCCTCCAGCTCGTAGTCCAGCGAGCCGTAGCCGCGCGTGCGGCTCTTGAGCGCGTCGAAGAAGTCATAGATGATCTCGTTGAGCGGCATGGAATAGTGCAGCTCAACGCGCGTGGGGTCGAGGTACTGCATATCCTTGAATTCACCGCGCCGGTTCTGGCACAGATCCATGATCGCGCCGACGTATTCGGGCGGGGCGATGAGGTTCGCCTTCGCATACGGCTCCTGCGCCTCGGCAATTTCGGCGGGGTCGGGATAGTTGAGCGGGGTATAGACGTCGAGCTGCGTGCCGTCGGTCTTGGTGATCTTATAGACGACGTTCGGGGCCGTCGTGATGAGGTCGAGGTTATATTCGCGCTCGAGGCGCTCGAGAATGATCTCCATGTGCAGAAGGCCCAGGAAGCCGCAGCGGAAGCCGAAGCCCAGCGCGATGGAGTTTTCCTGCGTGAAGCTCATGGACGCGTCGTTCAGCTTCAGCTTTTCCAACGCGTCGCGCAGATCGCCGTATTTCGAGCCGTCCGCCGGGTACACGCCGGAGAAGACCATCGGCTGCGCCTGATGGTAGCCCGGAAGCGCCTCGGCTGCCGGATTTTCCACGCCCGTGATGGTGTCACCCACGCGGGTGTCGGAGACAGTCTTGATGGAGGCTGTGAGATATCCGACCTCGCCCGCGCCAAGACTTTCGGCCGGGATCATGCCCTTCGGGTGCAGATATCCGACCTCCACGACCTTGTAGACTGCGCCGGAGGCCATCATGCGGATATCCATGCCGGGATACACCGTGCCGTTCACGACGCGCAGGTACACGATCGCGCCGCGGTAGGAGTCATACTGGCTGTCGAAAATCAGGCACTGTAAAGGCGCTTCGCGGTCGCCCGTGGGCGCGGGGACGTTGTTCACGATCATTTCCAGCACGGAATGAATGTTGATGCCGTTCTTGGCGGAAATTTCAGGCGCGTCCATGGCGGGGATGCCGATGACGTCCTCAATTTCCTTCTTGACCTCGGCAGGCCGCGCCGCCGGGAGGTCAATTTTGTTGACGACGGGCAGGACCTCCAAGCCGTTGTCAACGGCCAGATAGGTGTTCGCCAGCGTCTGGGCCTCGATACCCTGCGACGCGTCGACGACCAGCACCGCGCCCTCGCAGGCGGATAAGCTGCGGGAGACCTCGTAGTTGAAGTCGACGTGGCCCGGCGTGTCGATGAGGTTCAATACATAGGTTTGGCCGTCGTCCGCGCGGTAGTCCAGACGCACGGCGCGCGCCTTGATGGTGATGCCGCGCTCGCGCTCAAGCTCCATGGAGTCGAGGATCTGGTCCTCCATCTCGCGCTTTTCAACGGAGTGACACTCCTCCAGCAGGCGGTCGGCCAGCGTGGATTTGCCGTGGTCAATGTGGGCGATGATCGAAAAATTGCGGATATGCGAAAGGTCGGTCATGTGCGGTTCCTCTCTTAGTAAGCGATATTTTCAGTCGCGACAGTCTCATATTTGGCGGAGCTGGAGAAATAGGCGTCGAGAATGGGGATACAGACATTCGCCAGATTGCCGCCCTGTGAGCCGCGCTCGACATAGACGGAAATGGCGATCTCGGGATTGTCCGCCGGGGCGTAGAGCACGAACGAGGCGTGGTCAGAGCCGGAGAACGAGCCGGTGGAGGTCGTGCCCTGCCACTGCGCCGTGCCGGTCTTGCAGGCGATGGGGATGGGGTAATCCCTGAGGTACTGCTCCGCCGTGCCGATGGAGGCGGTCATGCGCATACCCTGATCGAGCGCGTTCAGCGCCTTTTCCGAGATCTCCAGCGTGCTTGCCACGACGGGCTTGGACTCCTCGATCAGATCCTGATAGTCCCACGAGACGACGCGGGACAGGAGCGTCGCTTCATAGCGCGTGCCCTTGTTTGCCAGCGCCGAGGCGTAGCAGGCCAGCTGCAGGGGTGTAAATTTGTTCAGGCTCTGGCCGATGACGGCCTGCAGAACGTCCGCGCCGAACCAGCCTGCGTCCTCGCCTGCGTACTGCTTGTTCTTTTCCTCTGCGTTCGCGCGTGCGCCGGTGTCCTCCGGCAGCTCGATGCCCGTCGGCTCGCCGAGGCCAAGGGCCTTGGCGACGATATCAAACGGGTTGTTTCCCGTTTCCTTTTTATAGCTGTCGTAGGTCAGACGGCCGACTTCATAGAAATAATAGTTGCAGGAGTAGGCGATGGCCTCCATCAGATTGATCTTGCCGTGCGTGCGCGGGTTGGCAAGCGACCAGATGTGGCACTTGGGCTGGAAGGATTCATAGAAGGTGTAAAGACCCTTGTCCTCGATGATATAGCCGGGGTCGAAGCCGCCCATATCGACGGCGGCGATGGCCGTGACCATCTTATAGACCGAGCCGGGCGGGTAGGCTGCGAGCGCGCGGTTGAACATCGGCGCAGTCTCGTCTTCGTTCAGCGCGACGGCGTTTTCCGCGCGTGTGGCAAGATCATAGGTCGGGTAGCTTGCCATGGCGAGAATTTCACCGGTCTTGCACATCTGCACGACGACCGCGCCGCCTCTGGCGTCCTTGCCCTCCTTGTTCCGGCCGACGCCGTTTTCGCGCAGATCGAGAATGACCTTTTCCAGCGCCTGCTCGGCCACAGCCTGCAGCGAAATGTCGATGGTCAGCTCGACGTTGTTGCCCGGCACAGGCTCCGTCACATAGTATCGGTTCAGAATTTCGCCGGTCGAGGAGACGGTCGTCCGCTTGATGCCGCTTGAACCGTGCAGATATTCCTCAAACGCCTTTTCCACGCCCGACTTGCCGACCAGCGCGTTCATGGCGTAGCCCTGCTGCTTGTATTCGGCGTATTCATCCGGGTCCATGGCCGCGATATAGCCGAGGATATGCGCGGCGTGGGTGGTGTTATATTCGCGCACCGTGCCGTTTTCGACCACAACGCCCGGCACGGCCAGCTCCATTACGGCGGCCAGCGATTCCGCGGCGACGTCCTCGGCGAGCGTGTAGTTTTCAAGGCCAATGTCGTCGACCGAGCGCAGCTCCAGCTCATAGCGGACGGAAATGACGCGGTACACGTCCTGCTGGGTCCAGTCGTCGGGGATCTTATATTCGTCGCGCAGGCGCTTCATGAGCGTGGGCGCGGAGATATCGAGGTCATAGCTCCGGCTGGCAAGGAAGCTGCGGAAATAGCCCTGCCAGGCGGTGTCGTCGGTATCGGTATAGGTATAGGGACGCTCGGCGGAGACGGGGAAATGCGATTCATACGCGATCCCAAGCTCGTCGCAGAGGTTCAGGACCTTCAGCAGGTTCCCGTTCGGGTCGGGCGCGTTGAAAAAGACGAAGTTGATGATGACGAGGTTATAGCTTGCGCGGTTCGACACCAGCACGTTGCCGTTGCGGTCGAGAATATTGCCGCGCGCAGCCTCGACCGTCGACTGGTACTCCATGGAGTCGGCGTCCGCCGCGACGAGGGAGTCCTCCGTGACGGCGGCCTGCGTCTTGTAAAGCCGCAGGGAGAACACGCCGATCATGGCCAGAATGACGACGATGAATACGATCATGCGGAAGCGGGAAATTCGCTGCATTTATTTGGCACCAACCTTTCGGATCGCCCAGGCTCCGAGATACAGGAGCGGGCACGCGAGCAGGCTCAGGCCGATCTGGACCGGCAGAGCAGTGATCATGCCGATGTGGATCGTGCCGAGATAGCATTGAAACAGAAACAGGAGCGTCTGGCAGAATACGAGCGCCAACAGACTCATCAGAATGGCGGACATCAGCTGCCGCACGAGATACCGGTCGCAGATATAGCCGATCACCGCGCCGCAGACGGTCAGCAGGACGATGTGCATCGCGCCGCCGGCCGCGCCCGTGAAGCACCAGACCGTGCCGCAACAAAGTCCGTAGAGCGCCCCGGCCTCCGCGCCTGCCAGCATGGAAACACAGGCGATGCAGACGGGGATCAGCGTCAGCTTGACGCCGAAGAATCGCGCCCGGCCAAACATGACCGTCTGCAAAACGGCGATCAAAAGAAACAGCACGCCGTAAAGCGTCCACATCAGCGCATTTTTATAGGTCGCGTGCATCGCGCGGGCCTCCTTTCGGGGAGAGAAGTCAAAACATCAAACCGGAAACTCCATGGTTTGACTGTAGGGGCCGATGCCTACATCGGCCCGCTTGGAGGTTGCGAATTTGCCGAAGAATACCGTAAAAACGGTGCATTCTGCCGGGCCGATGCGATGCCCGCAGGCTAGTTTCGAGGCGCAACCGCGCTTTGCGCGGTTCTTAGCGCCGAAGATGGGCATCGGCCCCTACAACACAGTGTTCGCAGTGCGGCACGAAAATCGAACGTTTCTTGCGTCACTGCACATTATACTCCGTAATGATCGCGATCTGCTCCAGCTTGGACAGGTCGCAGGACGGTTCGAGCGTGGCGTATTTCGCGACGCCTGTCTCGTCGAGACTGGCGTTCGTGATGTACCCCAGCAGCAGCCCGCGCGGATAGAGCGTCGAGCCGGTCGTGACGACCTGATCGTTATTCTTGACGATCGCGTCCGTCAGCAGATAGTTCATGCGCAGGATCTCCGTTCCGTCCTCGAGGAATGTGCCCTGTACCACGCCCGTATAGCCGGACGAGGCCACGGAGGCGGAAATTTCAAGCGACGAGTCCATGATCGTCGTGACGGTGGCCCAGTTGGCGCCGACCTTGGTCACAAGGCCCACGACCTGCCCGTTTTCCGTCACGGCGCACATACCCTCCTCCAGCCCCGCGTTCGTGCCCTTGCCGATGGTAAAGGCGCTTTTATAGTCGGAGGAATCCCACGAAATGATGTACGATGTGAGGAATTTATAATCCTCATGCTCTTCGGACAGCTTCAGAAGCGCCTTGAGCCATTCGTTCTCGCGCTGCAGCTGCTCGGCGTCGCGGATATCCTCCTGCATGGCAAGGATCTGCTTTTCCATCTCCGCGTTCTCCGCCTCAAGCGTCTCATAGCGGAACATATAGTTGTAATACCGCTCGGCCAGCCGGTCGATGGACGCAACGCCCGCACGGATGGGGGACAGGATCGTCCCGACCACGTTTTCAATGGCGCTTGTCCCGTTTGTGATGGCAAGCGTCACGGCGGCGCAGATAGCGATGATGAGCGCGACAATGAGAATGGTCTTGAGGCGGCCCGTCCAGAATTTTTTCTTCATGCCTGCGCCTCCTGCACGTCAAGGATCGGAACGCCGAACGCGCGCAGCATCCGGCACAGCGGGCACAGGGGCAGGCCCATGACGGAGAAATAATCGCCCTCGATCCGGCTGACGAACATGGCCCCGTAGCCCTGAATGCCGTAGCTTCCGGCCTTGTCCATAGGCTCGCCGGTCCTGACATAGGCGCGAAGCTCCTCCTCGCAGAGCGTGCGGAACGTCACCTTCGTCACGACGGCTTCGGACTCAAGCTGTGAGCCTTTGCAGACGGACAGAACGGTCACGACCTCGTGCGTTCTGCCGGAGAGCAGGTGGAGCATACCGAGCGCTTCTTCCTCCGAGCGCGGCTTTCCCAGCTCGCGCCCGTCAATGACCACGATGGTGTCGGCGGCGATGACAATATCGTCCGGCGACGCGCCGGCGGCGATGGCCTGTGCCTTCCTGCGGCTGACGCGCGTGACCTCCTGCTGGACGGGCAGCGCCGGATCCATCGTTTCGTCGATATCCGCGACACGAACGGTAAACGGCAGGCCGGTGAGCTTCATCAGCTCATGCCTGCGGGGAGATTGCGATGCAAGGATGATCATAAGGAGTTCCTTCTTTTTTGCTTATTCCACGCCGCGCGAATACAGTCCGCGCGTATAGCTTCCGGCGTCGAAGACGGCCCGGCCCTGATAGTCCATCAGCACCTTGTCGATCTCGCCGGGGTTTTCCGTTGTAAACTGCAGGCGCAGCGCCCACAGGCCCATGCCGCGCAGCGCGTCCTTTTTGTCGAGCAGATACAGCTTCTTGCCGTTCAGCAGCACGTTGCGGCACGTGCCGGGGTCCTTGACGATGGGGAATTCCTCGCCCACACGGTCGACCAGACGGACCGTGCCGGTCTGGCAGGCGCAGATGCCGGTGCGGTTCTTCATGACGCAGTTTTCCATCAGCATCAGCGGCAGCCGCCCGTAGATCAGCAGCTCCGCCGGGACGGCCTTGGAGATATCGCGGATCTGCGGCAGCGTCAGCTCAAACGACAAAAGCTGCGAATCAAGCCCCTGCTCGCGCAGGTACCGCATGGCGCGGGAATTGACGATATTGAGGCCGAAATCGCCGCGGACGGCGAAGCCCGCTGCGCGGGCAATGTGCAGCTGTCCGAGATTTCCGGCCAGAACCTGCCGCACGCCCATCTCATAGACCGTGCGCAGCTGCCGCGCGACGGGAGCAAGCTCCCCGCTCCAGATCACGCGCGGCAGAATGGCCGCCAGCTGCGTTTCAACGCTTACGCGCTGCGGCAGATCCGGGTGCTCCGCCAGCTCGGACAGGGGGACATAGAGCACCGTTGGCTTCATGGAGAGCATACGGGAGGTGATCTGCCCGGCTGTGCGGACGGCGATGGTCAGCTGCGGCTCCCCGGCAATGCCGTCGTAGCGCGGCGGCTCGTCATACGCGTTCAGATGCGCGGGCGCGGCACGGCCGCGCTTTGCGGTCAGCTCCGCGATCACATCGCGCCGCATGGCGTTGATGGCGGACGCCGGGAGCATCAGATCGGGGTCCAGAGACGAGCGGACGGCGGTGCACAGATACGGCGTTCCGCCGGTTTTTTTCAGCTGCTGCTCCAGATCCTGCGGCGTGAGCGACCGGTAGACCGCCTGCTCCGGCACGGGGCCGCGGGTCCGGCAGAGGTTGCCGTCCGGGTCCTCGACGGCGAGCTGCGCAGGCTCTCCGCGGCGGATCATGGCGTAGAAGCGCACGCCGATGCGCTGCGGCTCACCCTGTTCATAGGTGGCGCGGGCAGAGGCGAACAGGTCGGCCGTGTCCTCGCCCTCCTGACGGCGGCCAAACATATCGCTGCCGGTCTGGCCCCTGAAATAGCCGTCGGTAAAGCCCTGCCGGGAGAAGGCTGTCTCCAGCTCCTGCAGATCGGACGGCATCAGCTTGCCGCCGTTTAAAACCGTGCGGTAAGCGCGCGTGACGATGGCGACGTACTCAGGCCGCTTCATGCGGCCTTCGATCTTGATGGACGCGACGCCCATGCGCCGCAGCTCGTCCAGCTCGCCCGCCAGACAGTTATCCTTGAGGCTGAGCGGGTAGCGCGTCGATTCGAACCGGCCGTAGCCGTAGGGCAGGCGGCAGGGCTGCGCGCACTGGCCCCGGTTGCCGGAGCGGCGGCCGATGACGGAGGACAGGTAGCACTGTCCGGAATAGCACATACACAAAGCGCCGTGCACAAAAACCTCGATCTCGACCGGGCTTTTCTTACAGATATGCGCGATCTCCTCCGCGGGAAGCTCCCGCGCAAGCACGACGCGGCTGCACCCGAGCGCGGCGGCCTCCATCACGCCCTCAAGCGAATGGATGCTCATCTGCGTGGAGGCATGGATGGGCACATCCGGTGCAAGCTGCCGGCACAGCGATACCATGCCGAGATCCTGCACGATGAACGCGTCGACGCCGCAGGACGCGGCCAGCCGGATCAGCTCCGCCGCACGCGGCATCTCGCGGTCGAGCACGAGTGTGTTGAGCGTCAGATGTACCTTGACGCCGCGCACATGACAGTAGACAACGGCCTCCTGCAGATCGGCGGCGGAAAAATTGCGGGCGTTTATACGCGCGTTGAAGGTATCGGCACCTAAATAAACAGCGTCAGCGCCGTTGCAGACGGCGGCGCGCAGCGCCTCCATCGAACCGGCGGGAGCGAGTAATTCCATGATGATCTTCCTTTATCTATCCAAATCTGCGCAACAGCATAAAAATCCGCATACATTGTACCACATACGGACACAACAGGAAAGTGCAATCATGCAAAAATTTGTTTCCGGCCTGTAAACTTTTTGCGCCGCAGCAGGAAAACAGCCCCGGACGGCTTTGGAAAAGGGATAAAACAAGACATACAATGCCAGCACCCGGCCCGGCCAAACCATCTGCCAAGCCACCCATAACCGTCCAGTCGTGTTCTTTCCGGCGGCGGAGCAAGCGTCATGGAAACCGCGTCGTTCGTTGCGCGCGGGGCTCTGCAATTACGCAGAAAACCCAGCTTCTTCTATAAGAGGCTGGGTTTTCTGTTTGGAAATTTTGTTTACCGTTCTTTCCGAAAAAGGACATCCAGATAGTCTGTTTTCCCGTGGATCACGGCGCCGACGGACACGAATTCGCCCTCGATGCGGTAGAAGATCTATCTGTTATTCGATCTCCAGCCGTCTGGACGAGGCGGGGACTTCCTTCTGCTTCGGCAGCGTCACGCGCAGGACGCCGTCGGCATATGCGGCCTTGATGCCTGCGGCGTCGATGCCGGAGATATCAAAGCTTCTGGCGTAGGAGCCATAGGAACGCTCGCAGCGGAGGTAATTGCCCTTCTTATCCTTGTCTTCATAGTTGGAATGACGCTCGGCGGAGACGGTCAGCCGGTCGTCGGCGACGTCCACGTGGATATCCTCCTTCTTGAAGCCGGGCAGGTCAGCCTCCAGAACGAAGTTGTCGCCGTCCTCCTGGATGTCGGCCTTGAACTCGCCGAGGGCGTTGTCGGAGAAGAACGCGCGCTCCAGCTCGTCAAAATCGTGGAACGGATTGAAATTGGAAACATTGTGATTTTTACGTGCATACGGTACTAACATGGAAAAGACCTCCTTGAGTCTTGTAATATATGATGTTTGAAAACTCGATCTGAGCGTCTTGCTCATCTCTTGTTTACAAGTCACATGATAGACCCGGCCTGTGAACAATTCTGCATCTTTATGTGAACGGACTGTGAATTTTAGCAGTCTCACGCTACGACTGCCAAAATGTTTGCTTGTACAAACTGAAAAAATCTGCTATGATATAGACACATGGGAACTTTTGCCCAAACAAAACGTCTGAAAGGCTACCCATCTTGAAAGGAGTGGATTCGATGCTGAAAATTGAGCATCTTACAAAGCTTTACGGAGAGAAAAAGGCGGTCGACGACCTGAGCCTGCACATCAGGCCCGGCGAAATTTACGGCTTCATCGGCCACAACGGCGCAGGCAAGACCACGACGATCAAAAGCTGCGCGGGCATTCTGCAGTTTGAACAGGGCGAGATCACCATAGACGGGAAGTCCGTCAAGGCCGACCCGCTCGGCTGCAAGCAGCGTTTAGCGTACATCCCGGACAACCCGGATCTGTATGAATTCCTGTCCGGCATCAAATATCTGAACTTCGTGGCCGATATTTTCGGCGTGTCGAAGGCCGACCGCGAGGCGCGGATCGAAAAATACGCGGATCTGTTCGACCTGACCGGCGATCTGGCGCAGCCCATCTCGGCCTATTCGCACGGCATGAAGCAGAAGCTGGCGATCATCTCCGCCCTGCTCCACGACCCGAAGCTCATCATCATGGACGAGCCGTTTGTCGGCCTCGACCCGACGGCAGCCTATCAGGTCAAGGGCATCATGCGCGAGCACTGCGACCGCGGCGGCGCGATCTTCTTCTCCACGCACGTGCTGGAGGTCGCGGAAAAGCTCTGCGACAAGGTCGCCATCATCAAGCAGGGGCGGCTCATCGCCTCCGGCACGATGGACGAGGTCAAGGGCGACCAGTCGCTGGAGGCTGTGTTCCTGGAGCTGGAGGGTGAGAAAAATGCTTAAAACGCTGCTTCGCGTCCGGATGGCGGCGCTGCTCGCCGCGTTTACCGGACAGAGCCGGAAGCGGAAGAGCCAGACGAAGGGCAAGGCCGTCGGCTATGCATTTTTGATGCTTTACTGCTTCTGCGCGTTCGTCTTCCTGTTCTATGCCTCGTTTTCCCAGCTTGCCGCTGCGTTTTTCCCGGCGGGACTCGGCTGGCTGTATTTTGCCATGTTCGCGATCATGGCCTTTGCGCTCATGTTCATCGGCAGCGTGTTTACGGCCAAATCGCAGCTGTTTGAGGCGAAGGACAACGAGCTGCTTTTGTCCATGCCCGTGCCGCCTGGCATGATCCTGCTCAGCCGCATGGCGGCGCTGCTGGCCATGAACTTCGTGCTTGAGCTTGTCGTGGCCCTCCCGGTCTTTGTTTCGTGGCTGCAATACGGTGAGACAAGCGGAACGGGCATTACGGCGTTCGTCGTGATCGTGCTGGCGCTGCCGCTGTTTTCGCTGGCGGTGAGCTGCCTGTTTGCGTGGCTTGTTTCGCTTGTGACCAGCCATATGCGCAATACGACCGCCGTGACCATGGTGATCTCGGTCGTGTTCATGCTGGCATATTTCCTGTTCTGCTTCCGCATGAACAGCTATGTCACGCAGCTGGCCGCGAACGGCGCGGCGATCGCGGGCGCGCTCGGCTCGGCTGCCCCGCTCGTCTGGCTGGGCCGGGCCGCTGCGGACGGGAGCCTTGCAGACCTTGGCCTGACGCTTTTGTGGACAGTCCTGCCGTTCGTGCTGGCCTATGTGCTGCTGAACCGCAGCTTTATCCGCATCGTCACCACGCGGCGCGGACAGGTCAAGGTGCGGTACGAGAAAAAAGCCATGCGCGCGTCCTCGCAGGACGCGGCGCTCTACCGCCGGGAGCTTGCCCGGCTGACCAGCAGCTCCGGCTATATGCTTAACGCCGGGCTCGGCCTCGTGTTCGAGCTGGTGCTGGCGGTTCTGGCCGTGGTCAAACGGCGGGAGCTTCTGGCGGCGCTGAGCGCAATCCCGGATCTGCGTGCCGCGGCTGCGCCGATTCTGCTGCTGGCCGGGATGATGATTTCCGGCATGGTGTTCTTTACGGCGTCCTCGGTGTCGCTGGAGGGCAAGAGCTACTGGATCGTGCGCTCCATGCCGGTCGAAACCAAAAAGATTTTGCAGGCGAAGCTGAATCTGTCCAATTCGCTGGCCGTCGCACCGGCGCTCGTCATGATGCTCGCCGCCGCGCTGGTGCTGCGTGTTTCCGCCGCAGAGACGGCGCTGCTGCTTGCCTGCCAGCTGATGTTCGTGCTGCTGACGGCGAACGTCGGCCTGGTGGAAGACCTGCGCCACTGCAACCTCGACTGGATCAACGAAACGCAGGCCGCGAAGCAGGGCGCGGGCGTTCTGCTGAGCATGCTGCTTGCCTTCGGCTTTGTGGTGGCGGTCGGCGCGCTCTATTTCTTCCTGCTGGCGGTTCTGATGCCGGCGACGGCCGCCCTCGGCCTGATTCTGGCGCTGATGGCGATTTTGTACGCGCTCACCGCCCGCTGGCTCATGACCCGCGGTGTAAAGCGCTTCGAAACGCTGCGCTGACACGGCAAAAAGCCTCCCCCTGCCATGCAGCGCATGGCAGGGGGAGGCATGGGCGCGGGCGCTTATACCGTGCAGTACGGGAGCGTTTTCCGGTCCGCGAAGCGGTAGGTGCGCAGAAACGGCTCCGGGCGCAGGCCCTTTTGCAGATAGTCGAGCAGCAAAAGCGCGCAGGCGCGGCTGTCGCTGCCGGCGTTGTGGTGGTCGAGGTCGAGCCGCAGATGGTCGCAGAGCGTGTTCAGCTTGTGGTTCGGCAGGTACGGATATGCCTTTCGGCCCATCTGGCAGGTGCACAGATACGCGGCCTCTGGCTTCCAGTCGATGCGATAATCGTGCAGACAGCTGGCCAGCACCCGCAGATCAAACGGCGCGTTGTGCGCGACCAGAATGCAGCCGGCCAGCATCGGCTCCAGCAGCTGCCAGAGCGCGGGAAAGTCCGGCTTGCCGCGCACCTGTTCCGGCGTGATGCCGGTCAGCGCGATATTGAACGGATCAAAGTGCGTCTGCGGGTCGACAAGCGTGTAAAGCTCCTGCACGATCTCGCCGCGCTCGATCACGCTGACGCCGATGGCGCTCATGCGCCGGTTCTGCGCGTTCGGCGTTTCCACGTCGAACGCCACATAACGTTCTTCCATAGTTCCACCCCATTTGACAGGATGGAACCAGTATAGCAGATTTTTCGCCCCTTGTCAGCCCTCTTCGATCGCGCTCGTCGGGCAGGCGTCCATGGCCTCGGCGGCAGTCTCCTGCGCGCTTTCCGGCACGGGGCCGGGCGCTGCCTCGGCAAAGCCGTCGTCCCTGAGAGAAAAGACCTCCGGGCACGTTTCGGCGCACAGGCCGCAGCCGATGCAGGCGTCTTCATTCACATGATAGTGCATATGCATTCTCCTTTATATAGAAAAGTCTGAGCCAGCCGGTTTTCCCGGCTGGCTCTAGTATTTGCGGATTTTTATCTTTTTTTCCTGTGCGGGAAAATTCCCTTGCCCAGCCGCGCCTTTGCCTTGCGCAGTCCCCGGCGGCAGACAAACATGACCGAGAACGCAAGCAGGCCCAGCACGACGAGGATCAGCAGCGACGGCTTATCCAGCGCACTCAGTGTAAACAGCTCCGGCAGGAAGAAGTAGCACACCACGAATGCGATGCACAGTCCGACGAGCATGGCCTTGCGGAGCTTATTCATCGGCAGCGAGGTCTGATGGACCATCAGCAGGCCGACGATGCCCATAATGCCGGTGCAGAGCGTGGAGAGCATATCCTCTTTGATATGGAATGCCAGATAGAACAGCATCACGCCGACCACGAGAATGAGGTCAGACAGCGCGGCGGGCAGCGCCCGGTAAATGACGTTCGGCATAAACCGGCCGCTGATGCGGTTCTCGTTCGGCTCCATGGCAAGGATGAACGACGGGATGCCGATGGTCAGCGCGTTGACCAGACTCAGCTGCGCGGGCGTATACGGATAGGGGAGCGTAAAGAACAGCGTGATGAGGGAAAGCACGAACGTGAAAATATTCTTGACGAGATACAGCGACGCGCTGCGCTCAATATTGTTGATGACGCGCCTGCCCTCGGCCACGACGGACGGCAGCGCGGAAAACTGCGAATCAAGCAGCACGATATGCGATGCCTGACACGCGACGCCCGAGCCGGAGGCCATGGCGATGGAGCAGTCTGCCTCGCGCAGCGCCAGCACGTCGTTCACGCCGTCGCCGGTCATGGCGACCGTGTGCCCCGCCAGCTTCATGGCTGCGACGAGCTTCTTTTTCTGATCCGGCGTGACGCGTCCGAAGACGGTCATGTCCTCCGCCGCCTTCGCAAGCTCCGCGTCCGTTTTGAGCGTCCGCGCGTCGACAAATTTCTCCGCGTCCGGGATCCCGGCCCGCCGCGCGACCTCCGAAACAGTCAGGGGATTGTCGCCGGAAATGACCTTCGTGCGCACGCCCTGCTGCGCAAAATAGGAGAACGTCTGCGGCGCTTCGGGCCGGATCTTGTTGCTCAGCAGGATCAGCGCCAGCGGCATCATTTCCGCGTCCAGCGCTTCGTCCGACAGCTTCCCGTCGTAAAGCGCCAGCAGCAGCACGCGGCAGCCCTTCGCCGACCATTCCTCCGCCAGCGGCAGATACTGTTCCTTTTCCGGGCAGTTTGCCAGCAGAATTTCCGGTGCACCGAGCAGATACGTCTCGTCCTCGTGGAATGACACACCACCGTATTTTTTCGCCGACCGGAACGGCATGGCGTCAATCGCCGTCTGCATGGACTGTCCGGTAAAATATCGCCGCAGCGCGGCCATGGTGTCGTTGTCGTCCTGCATGGCGCAGACGTAATCGGCCATGATCATGCGGATATCGTCGTCGATATAGCGCTCCGGCTGTAAGGGAACAATGTCGTCGACGGTCATTTTCGGCTCTGTGATCGTGCCGGTCTTGTCGACGCAGAGCGTGTCGACGCGCGCAAGCGTCTCAATGCAGCTCATGTCGTGCACAAGCGTGCGCCGGTTTGCCAGCCGGATGACGCTGGCCACCAGCGCAAGACTTGTCAGCAGATACAGCCCCTCCGGGATCATGCCGACGATGGAGCCGACCGTGCTCGTCACCGCGTCCGTGATGGGGCTTTTCAGCCACAGATATTCCTTGATGAACATCACCGCGCCCAGCGGAATGACAAGGAAGCCGATCCATTTGATGAGACTCGTCAGCGAATGCATCATCTCTGACTGCGGCTGCGATCCGGTCTGCTTGGCCTCCAGCGTGAGCCGGGAGACGAAGCTGTCCGCGCCCACGGCGGTCAGCCGTGCGCGGCAGCTGCCGGACACGACAAAGCTGCCGGAGAGCAGCCGCTCGCCCGGCTTTTTGACGATCTCATCGGCCTCGCCGGTGACGAGCGCCTCGTTGACGCGGCATTCACCCGCCGCGACGACGGCGTCCGCCGGGATCTGGTCGCCGGGGGAAAAGACGGCGATATCGTCCCGCACGAGCTGGGCCGCGTCCAGCTCGACGGTCTGCCCGTCCCGCACGGCGCGGCATTTCGGCGCGGCCATGATCTTCAGCCCGTCGACCTTTTTCTTCACCCGCAGATCCTGCACGATGCCGATGAACATATTGCAGAACACGGGGCCGAGGAACGTCAAATTCAGCCACTGCCGCACGGCGATCACACAGCCTGCCAGCAGGAAGAACAGGAAGTTAAAGTACGTAAAAACGTTTTTTGCGATGATCTCCCGGACCGACGCGCCGGGAGACTCCACCGGCGCGTTGCCCCAGCCGCCGTCCAGCCGCTCCTGCGCCTGCGCGGCGCTTAAGCCCGTCTCGGCGTCCGCCTCCAAAACGGGGATCTCCTGCCGCTGCGGCCCGTCCGGCTCCTTCGGTTTTCGTTTCAGGAATGACGCTGCCACAAATGCCGTCCTCCTCCAAGTAGTTGCTGATATCATATCACATCTGCGGCAAAATTTATCAACAAACTGTATATTTTCAGAAAATCGTAAGAAATCATGCACCGGACGGGGAAATTCCGATACCGCCCATACTGCTTGCGGAAAAAGATCAGCATTTGATCGTGATTGCTCTTGTAATCAGCAAGTACGTTCGCTTGCCTTACATATGGAGACGTCCGTTTGGATGCGGGAAAGCGCGTGATATGGAAAGGGCGGTTCTGGCGGAAGGACGTCTGGCGAGGATGGAGAAACAGAACGCGCTTCTTTCAGATTCCTGTTTCTTCACCTCTTGCTTCGTCGTGCGTCGCTGGAGCGGAAAATCCGCAGTGTTATCCGAATAACGTGTGTTTACTTGAAATTATTTGCGGATTGGGTATAATGGAAGTACAATCATGCCAAAAGAATACATCCCTTCCTTTAAAAAGGAAGTCGTCCGTCGATATGAACAAGGGACCACTTTGAACGCACGCAGCCAGGAGCTCCACATTGCGCTCAGTACCCGTTGCCATTGGCGCAAAGAATACTGTTCTATCCAAACGGCCAACCACGCCTGCACGGCGAAGGCAATTGTTCCGTTTTCCGTAATAACTGTTGGCATGGGTGCGTGCGCTTGGTATAATGGAATGGATAAAACCGGTAGCCGGGGAGGCAGCTATGGAATACTATGCGAAATCCGAAAATCTGCAGGGGCATCAGGAAACTGTGAAGGAGCATTTACAAAAGGTCGCTGCGCTTGCGCGGGAGTACGGGGAGGCGCTTGGCCTTGCAGATGCCGCAGGATTGGAAGGGCTGGTACATGATTTTGGAAAGTATACCGAGGCGTTTCAGGATGTGTGGAAAGGCAAACGAACAGGCGTTGACCATGCGATAAGCGGGGCCTGCTTTCTGGAATGCTGCTATAGGGGGAGACCCGGCAGCCGCCCTGTGATAGAGGCGGTCAATGGACACCATGCCGGTCTTGTGGCCTACGATATGATAAAGGCGGAGCTGCACGCGATTGCAGATGATCGTAAGCAAGCCCACGGAAACGCCGGAAAAACGCCCTCGATTGAAAACGCAGCGCAGCTGAAAGAGGCAAACGCCGCGTTTCAAAAGGATTTTCCTGATTTCAGACTGCCAAAGCTTCCGATACCTCCTGCCGATGAACTGGAATCCATGCTGTATACCAGATTGCTGTTTTCCTGTCTGGTGGATGCAGACTACACGGCCTCTGCAATGAATGACGACAGTACATACCTTGATCGTGCGGAGGACTGCTATTTTGACCCGCAGGCGCTTCTGGAAACACTATACGCCTATTGCGGCAGCATCCGGCAAGCCTCCACTGCGGACAAAACCCTGAATCAGTACCGGGATCAGGTCTTTGAACAGTGTGGGAAGATGGGTGATAAGCCGGAGGGATTATATACGCTGACGGCGCCTACCGGAACCGGAAAAACGCTGGCGCTGCTGCACTTTGCGCTGCGGCACTGCCTGAAGCATGGGAAAAAGCGGATCATTATTGTCCTCCCGTTTTTGACGTTGGCGGAACAGAATGCAGATACGTATGCTAAAATCATTCCAAACGTGCTGGTCGACCATAGCCAAAGTGATTTACCGGAGGAGGCCCGGGAGCTGGCCGCCAGATGGAGCGCTCCGGTCATCATCACCACGTCTGTCCGTTTTTTTGAAGCTCTGTTTTCAGACCGCCCGACCGTTTGCCGAAAGCTCCACAACATTGCAGGCAGCGTTGTGGTATTTGACGAGGCCCAGAGCCTGCCCGCCAGTCTGACCTCCGCCACGCTTCGCGCAGTGAATGCGCTGTGCAGCCGCTATCACACGACCATGGTATTCTCCACAGCGACGCAGCCGGATTTTGCCGCGCGAAAGGATCTGAATTGGACGCCCTGTGAGATCCTTCCGGAGCACAGAAAATTGTTCGAGGCTCTGAAGCGGGTGAATGTGGAATGGCGGATCGGGAATGAAACGCCCCTCGAAGCCATTGCGGAGGAAATGGCGGGCTGTGCGCGGGTCTGCGCCATCGTCAATCTGCGCCGTCACGCCCGGCAGATCGCTGACGTACTGTCACGGCTTTGCCCCGAAGACACGGTTTTCTTTCTTACCACGGACCTGTGCCCCGCGCACCGGAGCCGGCAAATTGAGATCATCCGTCAGCGGCTGAAGCAGAAGCTGCCCTGCCGGGTCGTGGCGACCCAGTGCATCGAGGCTGGGGTAGACCTTGACTTTGAAACGCTGTATCGCGCCCTTGCTCCGCTGGATTCCATCATTCAGGCTGCCGGACGCTGCAACCGGAACGGCTGCGGTTCTATGGGGCAAGTGATCGTATTTCGCCCGGAGGACAGCCGTATACCGTATCCTGATAACTGGTACAACAATGCTGCGGTCACAGTACAGGAAATGAATCCGCCGTTTTCCATCCATGATCCGGAGAACATCCGGGAATACTACCGGCGGCTGTTTGACGGCACGGTCGATAAACCGGAGCTGACGAAGGCAATCGACGCACGGGCCTTTGCAGAAACGGCGGCGCAATACAAGCTGATCGCCAGCGCCGGTGCGCAGGTCATTGTTCCCTATGCCGCAGAGCGGAAGCTGTATGAACAGATCGCAGAGCAGCTGCGAACGCAGGGCGTCACCGGTGTGCTTCTGAAGCAGGCAGCGCCGATCACCCTGACCTGTTTTGCAAAAAATCTGGCCCTGTATGCCGAACAGATTCCGTTTGCCCGCCGGGGCAGAGAACAGTCTGCCGAACAGGCCGCAGGCAGCAATGTCTATCTGCTGTGCCCGCAGTATGAGGACCTGTATTCGGAGCAGCTGGGCCTGCATTTTCCGCAGGAAGAGCGATTTGATTCTATATTTTGAAAAAAAGCACACTGGTTGTCCGGATTATTGGACAGCTGGTGTGCTATTCTATTTTTCGTGGATACTTGACAAATTACCCGTTATATTTCATACTTATTTTGTCAGATATTTCATTCTTCTAACAGACACGTGCTATGGACGTCCTGTTCACAGTCCGAATCAGGACGAACAAATTACGGAGGTGAAGCGTATTTGAAAGAAATCACGATCGAGGTCTGGGGAGATTTCGCCTGTTTCTCTGCCCCTTATGCAAAAGTAGAACGGCTGACCTACCCATTCCCAACCCCATCAGCCGCCAGAGGGATTTTATCGGCAATTTATATGAAACCGAAGGAGTTCCGCTGGCAGATCAACCGCATTGAGGTATTGAACCCCATCCGCTATATCAGCTTCAAGCGCAACGAGGTCAAATGTACCGTCGGTTCGGAGCCGATCTCCACCGAGGAGGAGCGAACGCAGCGGCAGACGACGGCGCTGCAGGACGTCCGCTACCGGATCGCGGCGTCGATCATTCCCCGCCCGGCTTTTGCGGGAAAAGAGCTCCAACTGTATGAGCAGGCGCTGCGGCGCATCCGAACGGGAAAATGTTTCCACCAGCCGGAGCTTGGAATGCGCGAGTTTGTCTGCTATTTTGAGGAGAGCGACGGGACGCGTTCGCCTATCCAGCAGTCGATGGACGCAGGGCTGATGGTCTACGACCTGTTTGCGCCGGATGATGTGGAGGTCACGAAAAAGACGAAGATCAAAATGTCCCTGTTCCACGCGGTCATGGAGAACGGCGTGATTCTGATCCCGCCCTATGACAGTCCGGAGGTTCTGAAGGGGGAAGGCCTATGCTGAAAGCACTATATGACTACGGAGTACGCCGCCAGCTGGCTTTGCCGCCGGGATTCGCGGGGAAAACCATGAAGGCATATATTTCCCTCTCTGAAAGCGATGACCATGTCAGCGTCTATCTGGGGGGAGACGAGCCTGTTCCGTGCCCGGATATCGGCAGTCTGGCCAACGGCAAGGATAAGAGTAATGTTCTTGCAGAGAAGCGCTCTGTCGTCATTCCCGAGGAGCCCGGAAGCAAAAGCACATTCTTTTTGGAGGCACTCCGCAGCGCGGCAGAGGAAGAACCGCTGCTGAAGGTCTGCGTCCGTGCACTGGAAACGCCTGAACTTGCGGCGGCCGTTCGCGCAGAGCTGGGTCGGGCCAAAATCAAGCCGGGAGATCGGATCTCATTTCGGGTCAACGGGCAGTCTATCCTGCAATCGGAAAAACTTCGTACATGGTGGAAGTCCTACCGAAAGCAGTTTTTTGCGGCGGACGAACGCCCATCCGCCCTGTGCCTGATCACCGGCGAACCGACGGTTCCCATGACGACGACCACGCCGATACAGGGCCTGCGGGTCGTCGGAGGGCACGCGAGCGGGGATGCGCTGATTTGCTTTGACAAGACGGCATTCTGCTCCTATAACCAGAAAAAAGCGGCGAACGCACCTGTTTCGGAAGAGGCTTTCAGCGTCGTGAAGGCTGCGCTGGATGATCTTTTGAAGGATGCGCCGATCCTTGCAGGAATGAAATTTGTCCACTGGTTTGACCGCGAGATTCCACAGGAGGATGATCCGCTTTATACTGTGGACTTTGGTTATGATCTGCCGGAGGATGAAACGGACGAGGAAGCAGAACCGGAAGCCGCCGTCAACGAGCTGACAGCGCGAAATCAGGCGAATCAAATTCCGGAAAGCGTCTATTCCGGGCAGCCTGTTCCCGATTTGGACAACGTATCCTACTATATTCTGCTGCTGTCCGGCGCAAACAGCCGCGTTATGATCCGCAGATATGACAGAGGCAGCTATCCGGATCTTCGCCGCAATCTGGGACAATGGTATGCCGATCTGGCACTGACCAATCAGGGCGGTACCGGAAACATTAGGCCTGTGAAGCTGGCTGCTCGTCTGCTTCGTCTTTTAAAATTCCAGAAAACCGACAGCCGACCCTTTGAGCGGCTGTCAAAGGAGCTGGCCGGGATCACCCCGGCGGTCGTGCAGGCGATTTTGTCAGGCGGATGCCTGCCGGATGCCGTCGCGGCAAAGGCGCTGGCCTATATTCGCTCGGAGCTGCTGTCGAACGACGACAGCGACACGCGAAGCACCCTGCCCAACAGTCTGGCCTGCCAATGGCTGAAGGTCTGGCTGCTCCGGAAAAATCGAATCCATCATCAGGAGGGAACAATTTTGGAAGCATACAATCTGCATCTTCGCAATGCCGCATATCACTGCGGCGGATTGATGGCCGTATATGCGGCGATCCAGAGGACGGCCATGCCGGACGTCAATACCGGCATTGTGGAGCGCTACTACGCCTCCGCCATTCAGATGCCCGCGCTGGTCATCGGCCAGCTCAGCAGCCGCTCAAATCACCATCTGGAAAAGATCGAAAACGGGTGGCTCGCCGATAAATACCGCGAGAAGCTGCAGGAAATTTCCGTCGCGCTGGGGACGTCCATTCCTGCTACGCTGAATCTGGAACAGCAGTCCTATTTTGCGCTGGGCTACTATCAGATGGGCGCGAAGCTCAATCAGGAGAGAAACAGAAACGTCGCCGCCGCCAGAGAAAAGACCGGCGCGGCAGAAGAATAAGAGGAGGAGTATCTTATGGCAATTCAGAACCGATATGAGTTCATGTATTACGTTGCGTGCACAAATTGTAACCCAAACGGAGACCCGGACATGGGCAATATGCCCCGGCTCGATCCGCAGACCATGCAGGGCTTCATCACCGACGCTGCAACCAAGCGCCGTATTCGAAATTACGTGGAGCTGGCCCATCAGGGCGAGCCCGGCATGAACATCATCATCCAGCAGGCAACCAACATCAACCGCCATATCGCGGAGGCCAAGCGGGCAGCCGGTGTTGAAGACTGCGCAAAGGCAAAGGAAGCCGTTTACGCGGGCAGAAAAAAGGCCTGTGAGCTGTTCTACGATGTACGTACCTTCGGCGCAGTCATGTCCACTGGCCCCAACGCGGGGCAGGTGCGCGGGCCGGTGCAGATCACCTACGGAAAAAGTCTGGACGCCGTTCTTCCGCTGGACATTTCCATCACCCGTATGGCGGTTGCCGACAAGGTAAAGGATGGCGCTACAGTAGAGGATTACGCGGCATGGGAGCAGGAGCAGCCGGAGGACAAGCTTCGCACAATGGGCCGCAAGCAGATCATCCCCTTCGGCCTGTACGAGGTTCGCGGCTTTGTCAGCGCCAACCTTGCTGAAGAGACCGGGTTTGATGACGAAGATTTGAATGTCCTGTTTGAAGCCATTCTGAATATGTACGAGCATGACCACTCCGCCAGCAAGGGCGAAATGGCCGTCGTTTCTCCGCTGATTATTTTCAGGCACGTTGGCACGGATACCGACGCGGCGCAGAGAATCCGTCAGGCCAAACTGGGCTGCGCCCCGGCCCACAAGCTCTTTGATCTGGTCAAGGTCACGAAAAAAGCTTCCGTTTCCTATCCCAGAAGCTATCGGGATTATGACGCGCTTGTCTCTCTGGACAGGGTTCCCAAGGGCGTGCAGATCGGGTTCAAGCCAAGCGCCTTTGCGCCGGTAGTCTGGGACGCGCTTCCCGCAGACGAAGACTGGTTCTGCCATGGATGAGTGGGAGCCGATTCCTCTTTCCCGACTGTCTCACGCAGGGTTCTGCCTGCGTCGGGCTGCACTGCTGACCAATGAGCAGGTCTGGGCGGAAAGTGCGGATACCGCAAAAGGACGTTCTGAGCATGAGCGGGTCCACACGCAGCGGATAGAACGCCGGGGCGATTCAGCAAAGCTGTATGAGTTCCCTGTATTCTCCAAAGCTATGGGAGTTTCCGGGAAATGCGACTGCATAGAAGCGGAAGCATCCGCCCAGGGCTGCATGATCCCTGCGCTGGATTTCCCGGTCAGGCTGTATCCGGTTGAGTACAAGCACGGAAAACTCCGCGCAGAACAGGAATATGAGGTTCAGCTGTGCGCGCAGGCCATGTGTCTGGAAGAAATGTTCCAGACACAGATCCCGGAGGGCGCCATCTACTACATCACATCGCACCGCCGCTATCCGGTCTCTTTTACAGCGGAGCTCCGCAGTCTTGTAAAGGAAACAATCGAAAGGATCGAGGCGTTTCGCCGAAGCTTTTCGATCCCGCCGGCGGAATACGGGGCGAAATGCAAGGCGTGCTCCCTGCGGGAGCACTGCCTTCCCAGCGTGCAGCGATCCGCGTCCGGCTACTGTATGCAGCTGCGCAAAGAGGCCATGCACGAGGAGGATGTCCCATGAAAAAGCTGCTGGAGACGCTCTATATTACAACGCCTGAAAGCTATCTGTTTGAGCGGAACGGGAATATCTGCATCTCCATCGGAGGTGCAGAAAAGGCCGCTGTTCCAATCACACAGGTAAACTCCATCGTTCTGTTCGGAAAGAACACACTCTCAACTGCGTTGCTCTCATTTTGCTCCCAAAACGACGTGACGATTACATTTCTCAGCGAGAACGGCTTTTTTCTGGGGCGGCTATGCGGCCCGGTCAGCGGAAATGTGCTGTTAAGAAAGCGCCAGTATGAAACACTGGCAGATACAGCCTTTGCAAACCGGTTTGTCAAGGATCTGCTGTTCTGTAAGCTGCGAAACAGCAGATCTGTGTTGGTGCGGTATGCCCGTACTGCCTCTGATGAAGCAGAAAAGAGCGGCGTTGCTGCGGCGGCAGCTGATTTGACCGCAATCGCAAATCGTCTGGATGACTGTACGGACATTGATTCCATGCGCGGAATCGAGGGCGCAGCTGCGTCTGTCTACTTCTCTCGCTTTGACGATCTGCTCTCCAGTCCGAAGGGATACCGCTTTGAGACGAGAAGTCGGCGTCCGCCGCTGAACGAAGTCAATGCGGTGCTGTCTTTTGTCTATACGCTGTTGGCACATGACGTTCGATCTTCGATGGAAGCTGTGGGGCTGGACCCTGCCGCCGGGTATCTGCACACCCTTCGCCCGGGGCGGCTATCCTTTGCGCTGGACATCATGGAGGAGCTGCGTGCGCCCCTGTGCGACCGGCTGGTCATTTCCATGTTCAACAGGGATCAGTTTCAGACGCAGGATTTTACGACAGACTTTGAAGCGGTATACCTCAGCGAGAAAGGGCGGCGAAAGGTTCTTGAACAGTGGCGGGCCAGAAAGCGCGAGTCCATTCAGCACCCGTTTTTGAAGGAGAAAGTTCCCATTGGGATGATCCCATACGTACAGTCTATGCTGTTTGCCCGTGTGCTGCGCGGGGATCTGGATCGATACCCGCCGTTTGTGTGGAGGTCATGACATATGATGCTGGTCGTAACCTATGATGTGGACACATCGGATTCTGCCGGGCAAAAGCGCTTGCGGAAAGTAGCAAAGATCTGTGAACGGCACGGGATGCGTGTTCAAAACTCCGTGTTTGAGGTGCTCGTGGACGCTGCACAGCTGGTCGTGCTGAAACAGGAACTGGGAAAAGCTATCGATATGAAGCAGGATTCTGTCCGCTTTTATCGACTCGGCAATTCATACGAGAACCGGATCGAAAGCATGGGACGCAAGCCCCTCGTGGAAGCAGGAAGTGCCTTGATCTTTTAACGCCAACCCCTGCCGTACACATTTTTGCGGCAGGTTGGCGCATGAAATCCATACAAGATATACAGCTTTTGGATCTCTTCTTGGAAAACCAAAGGAAGCCAGACATAAAACTGTATCATCTTTCGGCAATTTGCCGCAAAACCTCATAACGGACTTGTGGAAAATTGCTGTCGCCCCTCCCGCAGGGGCGTGAGTAGAAATGCTCTTAACGTGCAGCTCTACGCAGTCGACTGCCTGTCGCCCCTCCCGCAGGGGCGTGAGTAGAAATACCCTTCTGCGTGATCTCGTGTTCACGATTCAGCGTCGCCCCTCCCGCAGGGGCGTGAGTAGAAATTGTTCACCTCCCTTCTTCCGTTCGGGCCTCACGAGTCGCCCCTCCCGCAGGGGCGTGAGTAGAAATAATTTTCGACTGGTCGAGCGTCAGAGTGACGAAGTGTCGCCCCTCCCGCAGGGGCGTGAGTAGAAATTTCTGCTCGGTAATCCAGAACTGCGGCCCCAGCTGTCGCCCCTCCCGCAGGGGCGTGAGTAGAAATGCTTCAAACAGCGGGCAGTTTTGGCAATAATCCTCGTCGCCCCTCCCGCAGGGGCGTGAGTAGAAATCCTATATCAAGTAGAGGGTGCGGGCCGGGGGGCCAGTCGCCCCTCCCGCAGGGGCGTGAGTAGAAATTGTTTCTGATGCGGGACAGGGTGCGAATTATTGGGTCGCCCCTCCCGCAGGGGCGTGAGTAGAAATAAAGGGTGACATTCGGAAAAAGAAATGAGTTACACCGTCGCCCCTCCCGCAGGGGCGTGAGTAGAAATTTGTCCGTCACCGAGGGTGTCGGCGACAGCAGCGGTCGCCCCTCCCGCAGGGGCGTGAGTAGAAATGATCGTCAGGATCAAGGCCGTCGACGCTGCGGGCGTCGCCCCCCCGGCAGGGGCGTGCGAGGAAATAGATCGAAAGAGCACACGTCTGAACTCCAGTCACATCACGACATCGTATGCCGTCTTCTGCT